>Ga0066826_10000264_pt1 | contig 24841 bp, 22 predicted proteins | sample ETNtaG_12_FD_65496 | JGI IMG/M metagenome (GOLD analysis project Ga0066826, IMG submission 65496) | Marine microbial and viral communities from oxygen minimum zone, Eastern Pacific Ocean - ETNP201306SV49 | ecosystem: Environmental > Aquatic > Marine > Oceanic | place: Pacific Ocean: Eastern... | reverse complement strand
ACATGATTGTAGCAGGAGTCTGGGTAGAAGGTTCTGCAATTCATGATTCTGCAGGGCAAGGTATTAAATTAATACTCGATGGTGACAATGATGAAAGTGTAGATGATTGGGAAGCTATACCTGAATTCGGAACATTATTGATGCCTATCGCATCTGTTCTATTGATTGTAGGATACAATTATAGAAGAAGAGAAACTGAAGCTTAAAAGTTTAAATCAAATTCCAAGTAGTTCCACCGGAAGTATCTTGAATCTCAACGCCTAATGTGGTAAGCTCATCACGTATAGCATCTGATTTAGACCAATCTTTAGCTAATCTAGCCTCACTTCTTTGAAGTATTAAATCTTCAATTTTAGCTTGAAACTCTGAATCTACCTCTTTCTTACTAAAAAGGCCAAGAACCTCACCACCAAGTACAGTAAATAATTTCAATAATTTAGATTGCAACACACTTGTAAAAGAATCGAATTCATAACCATTAACAAATCTTGAAAATTTGAATAGTACTGCTAATGCTTCCCTAGTATTGAAATCATCATTCATAGCATTTGAGAAATCTAAATAACATGAATCCAAAGCTTGCATTAACTCGTCAGGCATTTGATCTCCATATTTAGTGGCTGATTCCAACCGATTAAAGACCCCTTCAAGTCTTTTATATGCTGAAACAGATTCATCTAAATTGGAATCACTAAAATCTATTGGTGACCTATAATGCCCATTAAGTAAATAGAATCTCAAGACCGGTGCTGAATATTCTTTCATCACGTCTCTTACTAAAAAGAAATTATCCAATGACTTAGACATTTTCTCATTATTTATTGTTAAGTGACCTGAATGAAGCCAATAATTTGCCATTGGTGAATGATTTGTATGACATTCTGTTTGCAACACCTCAGATTCATGATGAGGGAATTTCAAATCTATTCCTCCTCCATGAATGTCAAAATGCTGGCCAAGATATTTTAATGACATTGCTGAACATTCAATATGCCAACCTGGCCTACCTTTTCCCCAAGGACTATCCCAGCTAGGTTCTCCTTCTTTAGCTCCTTTCCAGAGTACAAAATCTGCTGGATGTTTCTTTCTTTCATCTACTGCAACTCTAGAGCCGGCTCTCATGTCTTCTAGTTTCTGACCTGTTAATGTTCCAAACTTGTCTGATGCTGAAATTACATTAAAATATACATCTGGAGCCAAAGCTCTCTCTGCAGGTTCAGTAACATATGCATTACCTTTTTCCACTAAATCTGAAATAATAAGAATCATTTCTTCAATATAATCTGTAGCCTTTGGCATCATTGTAGGAATATTTACCTGCAATTTTGCTAGATCTTGTTGAGTTCTTTCAATATATTTTTTAGTAAGAATCTCATATTTTGTTTTTTCTTGATTTGCTCTATTTATTATTTTATCATCAATGTCAGTATGATTCTGAACAAAATTAACCTCATAACCTAGATACTCTAACCATCTACGTATTACATCGAATGCAATGTAGGTTCTTGCATGTCCTAAGTGCATGTCATTGTAAACTGTCAATCCACATACATACATACCCACTTTTTTTTCTTCTATAGATTTAAAATCTTCAACTTTGCGTGTGGCTGTATTGTACACTCTGAGCACAGGTTTGTAAGGACAGGAGATTAAAACTGTCTGCCTTGATGTTTTGATGCCTGAACTACCTGAAGTTGACTCATACCGGACCGGCCTTGATAAAATGATTAAAGGGTGGAAAATCAAAGGCGGAAAATCAATATGGCCAAAAGCATGTACTGATGATTTTAAGATAGTTAATAATCAGAGAATAATAGGATTTGATAGACGTGGAAAATACCTTATTATTAATTTAACGAATGATCACATCGTCATTCATTTACGAATGACAGGAAGAATTGATGTTGCAGATGACACACCAAAATACACTACTGTAGAATTCCATTTTGAAAATAAACGAAAAATGTGTCTTGTAGATCCTCGGAAATTTGGGAAGGTTTGGATTGCTAATGATGTAAAACCAATAATAAAAAATCTAGGAATAGAGCCATTAAGTCAAGAATTCACATTAAAGAAATTTAAAAAATTATTAACTAAAAGAAGTGGAACCATTAAACCACTACTTCTAAACCAGGCATTCATAGCTGGAATAGGAAATTATCTAGCTGATGAAATCTTATTCAGAGCTAGCATACACCCTTTGAGGAAAGCAAATACCTTATCAAAAGATGAGAAAAAAGAATTATATGATTCAATAAAATATGTAATAAAAAAATCTATCGACTACGGAGGAACTACTTTCCTAACTTTCAGAGGGCCTGAAGGGAAAAAAGGAGAATTCTGGAAGAAATTGCAAGTTTTTCGGAAAACTGGTGAGCCTTGTCCACACTGCAAATCCTCAATAAAGAGAATAGTTGTTGGTCAAAGAGGGACTCACTATTGTGAAAACAAACAGAAACTCCAATAATTCTTGATTAATATTATATAGAGTCTTAACAATCGTGATATCTCGAGGTTAGAAACCATGATGGCTGCTAAGAAAGTATCAAAGAAGATTGTTGTCCTAGGCGACCCTGCTGTAGGAAAGACTAGTTTGATTCGTCGATTTGTTATAAATGCTTTTGACGATAAATATTTAACTACAATTGGTGCAAAAATCGTAAAAAAAGAAGTACAACTAAGATCTGGTGGAGCTAAACCAGACATAGATGTTACACTAATGATTTGGGATGTTGCTGGACAAAAGACATTAGGTAATGTAAAACAAGCATACTACCGTGGTTCTGAGGGTGCAATGATTGTTTGTGATATAACAAGACGTGAAACCTTACTATCTACCATTGATTGGATTAAAACCTTAATGCAAGTTACAGGTGAAATTCCCGTCGTTCTCCTAGCAAACAAATGTGATTTGATGGACAAAGCATTATTCGGTGAAAAAGAAATGTCTGAAGTTTCTAAGAAGCTGAATGCTCCATTTATGATGACATCTGCAAAAGATGGACGCAACGTAGGGGAAGCTTTCCAGAATATATCGGAAAGTATGGTTGAGGGAATGTAAGAAGGGCCAGAAGCCCTATGGACGATTTCTACGACACCGATATTGGAGTACAAACCTCAGACATCCTAGTTTTGCCTAGTGCATTTTTAGGCACATTATGGACTGAATTGCAAAATTTAGGTAATGATAATGCTAGAAGTATCATGTTTAAATGTGGACATACTGTAGGGATAAATCTATCTGTAAATTATGCAGGTATGGGTACTGATGACTTAGATATGGTGCTAAACCAGGCATGGGCTGAGGCTGGACTAGGCCATTTATTTGTTTTAGATACCAATGTTGAGAAAGTTATCGTCAAAGTAGAAAACCTCCTTGAGATTGGAATTATCGGCAAAGAATATAATTGTAATTTTACCTCTGGTTGTTTAGCTGGAGTGCTAGAAGGGCTCCTACAACAACCTTATAGCGTGGCCGAAGATATGGTTGGAGAAGATGAGAGAGTCTTCACATTCGAGAAGAAATAAATATGGCTGGAAACTGGAAAAAAACACTTGATGATTTACTCTATAACGGAGATCTGGATGGAGCCTATAATCTTCTTGATGGAATATTAAGAGATAACTCAGGAGATATTAAAGCTCGAATTGCTTTTGGAAAAGTTCAATATGAGCTTGGTGATCCTGATAATGCAAGAAATACTTTTGAGACTGTACTAAAACAAAGCCCGAATCATCCTGAAGCATTGAAAGGTAGGGCTGAAGTTTGTGAACTTTTAGGTGATTATGAAGATTCTCTACGTTCTTATCATCTGGCTACACAACAAGCTCCTAAAGATATTGAAGCATGGAAATCAATGGGAATATTACTTAGTAAGTTGAAGAAATTTGGTAAGGCTGATAAATGCTGGAATGCAATTTTAAGATTGAACCCCCGAGATGCTGAAGCTTGGTACAACAAAGGTTATGCTAAGATGCTTGTACAAAAATACGATGATGCTGAAAAGTGTCTAAAGAAAGCTATTAAATTTAAATCTGACATGAAAGAGGCCCACAATGATTTAGTGATGGTTCTTAGAAAGAAAGGAGATAACAAATCTGCTCTAAAAGTTTGTATACATGCTCTAAAATCACATGAAAATGACGATACTTTACATCGAAATAAAGGAAATATCCTTTATGCTCTAGATGAACCTGAAAAGGCTCTAGAAGCTTTTGAAAACGCTCTAGACTTGAATCCTTATGTTGTTGATACTTGGGTCAATAAAGGGACTGTATTATGGAAAGGTTTAACAGAAAGAGAAAAGGCATTAGCTGCCTTTGATAAGGCTCTAGAAATAAATCCTAATTTTATGGCTGCAGTCGACTCTAGGATAAATCTTATGGCTGAAATTCAAGCTAATAAGCCTAGTATCTGGAAAAGAATTTTCGGCGGATAACACAGACAGAGTTTTATTGCCCTCCCGGATGCAGATAGTCCTTGGCTAACGACATACCACTCGAAGAACTAATGGAACTTTGGCGTTCCTTCTTTCAGGACTCTAGAAATAGGCCTGTTGATAAGTTTGGAAAAGAAGCTTCAGCCCCAAAATGTACCATGTGCGAAGGCACTGGCGATTATGATGGGAAACTTTGCCCTAAATGTAAGGGTGAAAGAGTAGACTTTGAGAGTATTCCCACATATAGTGATGAAATCCAAAAAGTATCAAGAGAATATCCTGATGGTGAAAGATCGGTTAGTGTAACTTGGGAAGCTGTAGCTGATTTTAATGGAAGATTATCTAGCAACCTAAGATGGAATCTAGATGAAACTTTAGAATCCGCAAAATATGTAGTTCAAGAATTTATTGATGAAGATACAAAAGAAAGAGTTAGAGAAGAGCATCGTACGAAAATAGACTTAGATGTAGTTCCTGTTGGAATTCCTGATGAATTATATGAAGTAGAGATTAGTGGATTAAGAAAAGAACACCTATACCGAACTGTAAAGCTTAGAGGTCTTGTAAGAAAAGCAACGCCAGTTCGTCCTCGAATGGAAATAGGTAATTTTGAGTGTGATTGGGAGAGACATCGAAACTCTTTCATACAAGATTTCTTTACAATAAAAGAGCCTACCAGATGTACATCTGAAGGCTGTAAATGTACTGATTTCAAATTAAGGGATGATTTATCGCAATATATCGATTCTCAGAAGATAGAAATTCAAGAATTTCCAGAAGATTTACCTCCTGGAGCTCAACCTGAAAGATTATCTGCATATTTTGAAAGTTCATTAGCCCATAAAGTTCAACCTGGAGATAGAGTTGCTCTTGTGGGAATTATTAAACCAAAAGCTCAATTCCAAGGAAGAAGACAAAAAAGTGAATTTGATATCTATCTTTACGCACACAGTATTGATGAAAAAGTTGGTGAAGATGAGGATGTAGAACCTACTCCTGCTGAACTCATTCAAATCAAAGAGTTATCATTACGTGAAGATATATCTAATAGGATAAGAGATTCTTTAGCCCCAACAATATTTGGAATGGAATGGGAGAAAAGTGCACTTGCCTTGCAACAATTTGGAGGTGTTGACAAGCAATTACCTGACGGTACAAGAATTAGAGGAGACATACACATGCTAATGATGGGAGATCCTGGTTTAGCTAAATCGCAACTTCTCAGATCTGCGTCTAGAATTGCTCCACGTGGTGTAATGGCTACAGGTAAGTCTACCTCAGCTGCAGGATTGACTGCAGCCGCAGTGAGAGATGAGTTTGGTGAAGGAAGATGGAGTTTGGAAGCTGGTACTTTGGTGTTAGCATCTGGTGGCATTGCCTGTATTGATGAAATCGATAAAATGTCCGAGGAAGACCGTTCAGCTATGCATGAAGCTATGGAACAACAAACTATCAGTATTGCTAAAGCTGGAATAAATGCTCAGCTTAAATCTAAATGTTCTGTTCTTGCAGCTGCAAATCCAAGAAGAAGTAGATTCGATATGACTATGCCATTACCCCCTCAGGTGAACATGCCAGTTTCACTTCTAAGTCGTTTTGATGTTTTCTTCATAATTACTGATTCTCCTGACCCTGACAGAGACAAATTATTAGCCGATAGAATCTTAGAAAGTCACAGAGCTGGAGAAGCGCTAATACCTGGCGAAGTACCTGATGAAGATACTACAAGAAATCTTGAAGGACCAATTGATATAAGACTCTTAAAATTATATATTTCATATGCAAGAAGGTTAAGGCCTGTAATGACACATCAAGCTCAAACTAGAATTAAAGAATACTACACTAAACTTAGAAGTGTATATCATAATATAGAGGATCAAGACAAAACTATGCCTATTACTCCAAGGCAATTAGAATCTATTATCAGACTGGCTGAAGCAAACGCAAAAATGTATCTTTCAGATAGTGTGGACTTGAAGCATGCAGAAAGTGCAATTGAATTAATGGACTTATTTTTGAATGTTACTTTAGGAGGAGATGTAGACTTTGCTTTCTTTGGATTAGACGCTAAACAAAGAAGAAAAGAAACCGACCCACGAACTGCACTACTGGAAATATTGGCTAATGGACCAAGTGAGGGAATGGATGAACAAGAAATTTATGACAGTATGGAAGAAAAAGGATTTAGCCGAAAGAAATCCGAATTAACCCTAAAACAAATGCGAGAAGAAGGTATTATATTGCAAGAAAATGTTTATGGAAAATACAGAAAAACATAAATGAATAAAAAAATATTATTTAATTCTCCAGATTTCAAGCGACCAGTCCCTGAACTTGAACAATACTCGACACCTCCGGATATTGCTTTTGAAATAATCAAAAAGGTGAATGCAACAGGCAATCTTTCTGGAAAGATAGCTGATTTAGGTTGCGGAACTGGAAGATTGACCATTGCTGCTGCTTTACTTGGAGCTGATGTTACTGGTTTTGAAATTGATGAAGATTCTCTCAATATAGCAAAAGAATATTCAATCAAGAATGATTTAGAGATTAAATGGATTAATCAGGCTATTGAAGGCATTGATGAAGTATTTGATACTGTAATAATGAATCCTCCCTTTGGCTCGCAGAGACCTGGGGCAGACAAAATATTTTTAGAAAAAGCTATGAATATTGCAAAACATATTTGGACCATCCATTTATCTGAAACTAGAAAATTTATAGAAAAAATTGTAGAAAATAATGATTGCAAAATTGTAGAATTATATGAATTTGATTATCCTTTGAGAAACACCATGCCATTTCACACTAAGGATACTAAGGTAGAGAACGCAATCCTTTATCATATAGCCTCTCTGCCAAAATAATGAAGCAACCCGGTGACGTACTCGCAAGCGCAATGGAATATATGCCTGGGAAGGGAGTCTACGAGGACAATGGAGAATTGATAGCTGGTGTTTGTGGAGTAGTAAAAGAAGACACTGAGAATATGATTATCAGTATTGAACCTTCTGTATCTGTTCCTGTTGAGTTTAAAGAAGGAGATAAAATATTTGGGAAAATCCAAAGTGTTAGAGACAGCATGGTTTCTGTTGAGGTTTTAAAAGTTAAGGGCATTAAAAGATCTATCGGGAATTATACTGTAGGTACTTTGCATATTGCAAAAATGTCTAAAGAATTTGTTTCTAATATAAGAGAGTTATACCAAGTTAATGATTTAATTCAAGCAACTGTAATAAAAGCAAAACCTGCAATCGAATTAACTACTAGTCATAACGATGATGGTGTTGTCTATGCAAAATGTGATATAACTCATGAAGACCTGAAGATAGTTGATGGAAAGCTTTGGTCAGAAGAGTTAAGAAAAGTTGTTAATCGCAAAATTTCCAAACAATATGGAAAGATTCAAGTTTAGTTTAGCAATTATAGCTCTAATCATTTTTTTGCCAAACTCTTCTGGAGAAGTAAACATTACTGCAAATGGAGAATCAAACATCATTTTTGTAGATTCTGGACAGAATATAACATTTAATGCAACAGGCACTGAAAATACTACATCAATTCTATGGGATTTTGGCAGAAATATAAATGGGCCTGATACAAGATATTCCAACTTAACTGAAATTGAACATACTGTTCATGCTTCTGGTAGATACAATATCACACTAACTGCTAACTATGAAAATGAAAATCCTGTTGTAAAAGAACTAATACTAATTGTTTCTTATGAGGAGAACTTTGAAGAAGAAATTGTTCATAGTGAAGCTCTTTTTTTTGCTATAGCTGCTACTGAGATTATTATGAGTCTAGGATTGGGCTATTGGACTTCTCTTATCAAGAAAGAAAAAGTCTATCTCTGACGTCTACTTACTGCAATTATCGAAAGTAAGAAGATAGAAACCAGTAGTGATACTGAAGGAAGATCATCTGAAGAATCTGGTGTGATCTCCTCAGCTTCGCTTCCCCCTCCAGAATTTCCATCTTGGCCTACATTCACTGTAGGCCCATAGAAGTCATCAAGTCCTCTATCTAAACCATCCATCCAAATAACCTTTACATCTATGGGATAAGTACCTGCTTTGTCAAACGTAAGGGAAAAATTTACCGAACTATCTTTAACTGTATATTTCACAGAAGTGCCATTTGGATAAAGTACCTTAACTTCAAAATAGTCGAACCCACCTGCAGTTTGACTAAAATCTATTTCAAAGTTACCTCCCACTTTAATGTTTTTAGAACTGAATAAGGGTACAAAATTCTTCATTTCTGTAACTTTAAAATCAATGTCTTTGCTAACTGAAGATTTCATTCCGCCATCATCTGTTACTTCTAAAGAAATTGTATATGTTCCAGTTTTATTTGTAGTCCAGGTAATATTTTCCTCATTGGAATAGTTAATTCCATTTATGGACCAGTTATATGAAGAAATAAATCCTTCAGAATCTATAGCTGAAGAATTAAAAATATACATTGAGCCCTCTACAGAATAATCGAAATCAACAGTAGGCGCTGTATTTGGGATTATTTTGAAATTAGAAGATTTTTTAGAACTCCAAGCTCCATTATCATCTTGAACTTCCAATTTCATTTGATATATTCCAGTCTCATTAAATACTTGAGAAAATTGAGACGACTCTGAGATTACTACATTATTGAAATACCATTTAAATGAAACTATATCTCCATCGGGATCATTTGATAAGGAACTAAATGTTAGTCTAGAATATTGATAATATTCTGGTGTCAAGCCTCCTAATGATTCTGGACTTATGCTAATTGAGGCAGAAGGTACTACGTTAGGTGGTAGAACGTTTACTATTATATTGGTATAAAGTGAAAAAATACCTGACTCTGAATCTTTAGTCCTTAAAAGAAATTCATATGAATCCATCTCATTTGTTAAATTTGTTACTGAAATAGAAGAACCTGTAAGCTCAAACAATAAATCTGGATTGCCATCATTGTCCCATATTTCCCAGAAATATTCACAAGAAATTTCATCTTGATTATTGTCTAAACAACGTGCATTTATCGTTAAAGTTTCACCTTCTTTGATTGAACCTCCATCTACGTGATCAATCACTGCAATTGGAATTGGAGGCAAAACTATCATTTGCTGTGTAGCATTTGCTGTATCTTCTTGATAGGTGATAGTTAATTTTACAGTATGAGTTCCTTCTTGAAGATTAGTGGTATCAAATGATTCTGCATCACCAATGTAAGACCAATTTCCTTCATCATTCCAATGAACTTCCCAGTAAAAATCTAAATCTGCATTAGGATCATCAACACAAGGTTGTGGCTCCGGTTGCATGACTGAACATGATCTAAATGTAGCTGTATCTCCGAGATGTAAAGTGGGTGGTGCAATTTCAAAATTAACTGAAATATCGTCGTCTCCTCCATCTCTTCCTGAAACTGTAAGCGTAGCTTGGGAAGTGTCGCCTACTACACTCCATTCACTATTATTATCCCTTACTTGGAAAGTAACTGTGTGGTCACCTGTACTAAATTCTGTTGAAGACAACATTGCATTATGATCTTCAGAACCTGAAGCTAAAACTCCGTCTATCGATGAGTTCCAGTAATAATAAGTTAAGCCTTCATTATTACAAACCGAACAATCTGCATTAAAAGAGATATCTTCTTGTTGTTGATTGTCTACAGTATCTGGAGTGATTTCAACCATGTAAACTTCAGGCTCAGCCGCAGCATCTGTGGATACTAGCGCTGAAATTGCTAACGCAAGAGCTAAAATTAGTAAATAACGCATTTTACACCTTAGTCAATCATAATTGAGACTGCATTTAATGCTTGCCTTTTTTCTCCGCAAGCTCTGCTTTCATTTGATTAATCTTATCTCTTCTAGATTCTGAATGATGCATAGGATACATCAATTCACCTAAACTAGGCATATCTTTGTTCATTCTTTTCGCAAATATTTTTACAATATAATAACTCAAGAAAATGCCTAAACTAATACCAATTAATGGGTAAAAATTCATTCAAAATCAGGTTCAAACTCAGCCTGGAGTTCACTCATCACTTGATTCAATAAGCCATCAAATCTCTTACTACGATATTCGCGTGGCCCTCCCATGTCTGTTTGAACTTTTGCTATGAATGTGGCATCCTCAGTTTCAAGCTCAATACGACAAATTGATTCTTCCATACTAAACGAAAATTAAGGTTATATTTAAGGTTTAATCTAATTACATTCGGAAAACGCCGAAATCTGTATTTTCAACTGGCGCATTCATTGCTGTAGATAGCCCTAGAGCAAGAATCATTCTTGTATCAAGTGGATCTATTACTCCATCATCCCATAAACGTGAAGTTGAATAGTATGGATTTCCTTCGTCTTCATATTTTTTTAATATGGGATTACGGATATTATCAATCTCTTTCTGACTTAATTTGGAACCTGATAACTCCACTTGATCCTTTTTGATTGTAGATAAAACATCTGCAGCTTGCTCTCCACCCATTACTGAAATTCTGGAATTTGGCCACATCCACAATTGCCTTGGTTGATAGGCTCGTCCACACATTCCATAGTTTCCAGCTCCAAATGAACCACCAATAACTACTGTGAATTTCGGAACGCTAGCGTTTGAAACTGCCATTACCATCTTAGCCCCATCTTTAGCAATACCTCCTGCTTCGTAGTCCTTACCTACCATAAACCCAACTATATTCTGAAGAAATACCAAAGGTATCTTACGTTGGCAACACATTTCAATAAAATGCGTAGCTTTTAATGAGGATTCAGAGAATAAAACTCCATTGTTAGCAATAATGCCTACTGGGTAACCCATTATTTTAGAAAATCCACAAACTACAGTAGTTCCATAATTTGCCTTAAATTCATGAAATTTAGAAGAATCTACAATCCTTGCAATTATTTCTCTTACATCATATGGTTTCCTAGAATCTTTTGGAATAATCTCATATAATTCCTCAGGATTAAACAAGGGTTCTTCTGGTTCACTAACTGATAAAGTTGATTTAGGCTTTCGATTTAAGTTAAAAACTATATCTCTTGCAATCTCAAGTGCATGCGAATCATTTATTGCATAATGGTCTGCTACACCACTCTTTCTTGTGTGTACTTCAGCACCTCCAAGATCCTGTGAGGTTACTACTTCTCCTGTTGCAGCCTTAACAAGAGGTGGACCTCCCAAAAATATAGTCCCTTGTTCCTTAACAATTATTGTTTCATCAGACATTGCTGGAACATAGGCACCACCTGCCGTGCAGGAACCCATAACTACGGCGATCTGTGAAATTCCTTGTGCTGACATTTGTGCTTGATTGTAAAATATTCTACCGAAATGTTCCTTATCTGGAAAAACCTCGTCTTGCATTGGAAGAAATGCGCCGCCTGAATCTACTAAATAAATACATGGAAGATTATTCTCTTGAGCAATCTCTTGTGCACGTAGATGCTTCTTGACTGTTAATGGAAAATAAGTCCCACCCTTAACTGTAGCATCATTTGCAATTATCATTACTTCTCGGCCATGTACTACTCCAATTCCCGTAACTATTCCTGCTGATGGTACTTCATTATTATACAAATCAATAGCTGCTAATGTTGATAACTCCAAGAATGGAGTGTCTGAATCTATCAATGAATCTATTCTATCTCTAACAAGCAATTTTCCTCGGTCTTGGTGCTTCTTTATTGCTGCTTTCTTTCCTCCTTGGCTAGTCTCAGAAATTTTATTTTTTAATTCCTGTACCAATCTCTTATTGCACTCCAAATTCAATAATGATTCTTCACTGCTAGAATTGTGACTGCTCCTTAACGTGCTCATTCTTCCTCCAATTCAAACATAAAATCACCTTCTTTAACTTGACCGCCTATCTCTACTTCAGTTATATTTGATATCTTTCCATCTCTAGGTGCAGCTAACCTGTGCTCCATTTTCATAGCCTCAAGAACTAAAACAACATCTCCCTTAGAAACTTGAGAACCCTGACTTACTTTATTGTCTAATAATTTACCCGTAATTGGACTCAAAACACGATCTTCACTCATCTCTTCTTGTTCTACCGAATCAAAACGAATTTTCTGATGTTTAAAGAAATAATTTTTACCATTAGCAAACACATATACTTCATCTAAATTCTTTTCTGTGTAACAAATAGAATTTGAATCTTCTAATTGTACATTGATGCCTCCATCTAATGTTCGTGAATATGAACCATTAAACTCATCCTCACCTATTAAAAGTGTAAAATTATCTCCCGATCTCCTTATCTTTACATCAAAGGATTTATCACCTAATGTTAAACGTTCACTCATTACAAACCCTGTCTCCAGTGTCCTTTTTGATTCCATGGTGAGGATATTGATTTTGAATCTTTAGATACCCTTATAGTTGATGAACTTTTTGAAGATAATAATGCACTTGCTATGGCCTCTAAAGGAATATTTTCTAATTTCCAATCTGCAAAATTTTCAGATATAAAATTAGTATCAAAGTTTCCTTTAATAAAATCTTTATTTGAAATAACATCTTTCAAAAAAGGTTGATTAGTTATTAATCCAAGCACAATGAAATTGCTCAGTGCGTAATTCATGCGATCAATGGCATCTGCTCTATTGGAATCCCACACTACTAATTTTGATAAAAGTGGATCGTATGAACTTGACACTTCCTGACCTTCAATAATCCCTACATCATTTCTTATTCCTGGACCCACTGGAAGTTCTAATTTCCTAACAAAACCAGGTGTTGGTAAGAAATTTCGTGAAGGGTCTTCTGCATAAATTCTACATTCGATCGAATGTCCTCTTTGTTTTATATCTTTCTGAGTTAAGGATAATTCTTCTCCATTAGCTACACGAATTTGCCATTTTACCAAATCTACGCCACACACCATTTCAGTCACACCGTGTTCTACCTGTAACCTAGTATTCATTTCCAGAAAATAAAACTCACCATCTTGATACAAAAATTCAACGGTTCCTGTGCTGTGATAATTTGTAACTTCAGCTGCTTTAATGGCTGCTTCTCCCATTTCCTTTCTAAGTTTATTAGTTATTGCTGCTGAGGGAGATTCTTCTATTATTTTTTGATGACGTCTCTGAATTGTACATTCCCTTTCAAATAAATGTATAATATTTCCTTTTTGATCACCAAGAATCTGCACTTCAATATGCCTAGGTTTATCTAAAAAACGTTCAAGTATTAGTCTGTCATTACCGAATGAGTTACGTGCTTCATTTCTTGCAGATTCTATAGATCCAGACAAATCTTCTGGTCTGTAAACTGCTCTCATTCCTTTACCCCCGCCACCTGCTGCTGCTTTAACCATAAGAGGGAAACCAATCTCCCTAGCAATTGAATCTATATTGCCACTAAGCTCACCATCATGTCCCGGAATTGTTGGTACACCTGCTTCTTCCATCATCTTCTTAGATTCAGCCTTATCTCCCATAACTTTGATAGTTTCTGGACTTGGCCCTACAAAAATTAAACCTGAATCCATTACTGCCTTTGCAAAATCCCCATTTTCAGACAAAAATCCATATCCTGGATGTATTGCATCAGAAGAAGTTGATTTTGCTGCGTCAATTATTTTATCAAAATTAAGATAGCTTTCGGCTGGATTTGCTGGACCTATACATGTTGCCTCATCTGCCATATTTACATGAGGTGAATTGATATCTACATCAGAATATACTGAAACTGACTTTATCGACATTTCTTTGCATGCCCGTATAATTCGACATGCAATTTCTCCTCTATTAGCAATAAGAATCTTTTTTATCATTCCTTTCTCCAAGAAGGGAACCGTTTTTGCATAAAAGCAGTGATTCCTTCTTGACACTCTGAACCTTCTCTTATCTGAGTTATCAATTCTGCCAAATGGGAATCTCTTTCATCAATATAATCTCTGTCCACTTCCTCCGATAATAATTTCTTAATAAAACTCTGAGCCAAAGGACCTCCTCTGATTATTTTCTTAATTAATTTATCAATATCTGCTTCTAAACTATACAAGAAACCAAAATCATATGCTTGCTGAACGCCAAAACTTTCGCCCGTAATAAATAATTCTCTCATTCGTCCAATACTAATCTTTCTAGAAACATATGGTGAGATTACTGCTGGTATCATTCCTAACTTGACTTCTGGAAAACCAAACTTGGTGTCATTTTCTGCAAAAACAAAATCACATGCTGATGCAATACCCATTCCCCCTCCAAAACATATTCCATGTAAATGTGCAATTGTAGGTATTGGGCAATCTGATAATGAGAATAATAATTCTTGTAATTCCTCTGGATTCCAAGTGTTTATGTCTGCTCCAGAGCAAAATACTGAACCATTACCCCGGATTACAATTACTCTCAAATTATCATAATTATCTGCTTCTTCAAGTATCGCACTTAAGGCACCCATCATCTCAGTTGTCAAAGCATTCTTTTTCTCAACATTATTGAGACTTAGAGTCAAAACCTCTCCCTCATTCTCTACAATTAAGGGTATTTCATCTGACATACTAGTTTACAATAAAATACCTGTATTAATAATAGTCACTAATTTGCATCAGTATGGGCTTCCAAATCATCCCCGCCAGCAAAGGTAGATTGAACTATAGAATAAAGATCGTCCATACCCTCTCCCTCTTTTGACGATACAGCCAGGAGATTTGATTCGAGAGCTAAAACTTGTAAAACTTTCAACAACTCAGAAGACAAGACACCACTCATACCTGATAAATTAGGCATATCCATTGCTAATTTATCTAAATTTGCAGCCCATTCTCTAACATTTTCTACCTCTTCAGGTTTAAGCAAATCGCATTTAGTCAAAACTGGAAACATTGGGATAGGAAATCGTAAATGTGCTGCAGAGGCAAGTAAAAGTTGTGTGACAAAACCTTCGGGAGTCTTAGAAAGTAATGGATCTAATAATAATACAATACCTGCCCGTGGAGATAAATTCTGAACTAACACTTTAGAAGCCTCTCGGTAAAGAAATAATTCAGTTTGTCCTGGAGTATCAACTAGAAAATAATCACAACTAATTTCATCAACCTGTTCTTTAATCCAATCAAGTTCAACTGCAAGTAGATCTGCACAAACAACTTGTGCACCATTGGGACCTAAACTATATTCTTCCATTATCTGGGAAACTGTAAATTTTTCTCTAACATCAATTGCCGCTTCATAAGCAACTGTCTCAGCACCAGGATCTAGATTTATCGAAACTCCATCATATCTGTAGTGTTGCATCCATTCTTGTAGAGTTGCAACTAGAGTAGACTTACCGGCCCCTGCAGGCCCTACGAAATAAAGAAGGGCTGTGTGATCCATTAAATTCTTCTACGAATTAGTGCAACCATACTGAATATTGCTAAAGCTGCGAGAAGTGAAGGTGCTGGTAACAAACCACCATCATCATCATCATCATCTAGATTTGCTACGTTAGAATCTCCAAATGTCTGCTCTTTAGAAGGGAATGTATTATCTGCTTCATCAACTTCCTTTACTAAATCATCAGGATCAATTATTGCTACAAAAATGTAACTTCCATCTTTAACTGCCCAAGTAAATGAAACTGATTTTGAATCCCCTCTTAATAATCCTTCAATACTTTTTACTGTTAATGTGTCAATTGGTGGATTACCCTTTGCATAATCTGAGGCTTTGTAAACATGCATTGCGATGTCCACATCAAGCTCAGATTGCTCCCCTTGTGGATATCCAACAGTTACTTTAATCGTAGCTGAACCATCAGATTCAGTTACTTTAATTGCATCTACTACTATATTAGTAGTTAATTTTTCAATAGATAATTTATTTACATATGCCAAATCATTAGTTGTGTCTACATTTATGGAACTACTTACTTCAACAGAAACATTGTATGTATCTGTTCTGTCCTTATTAGGAATCCAAGGAATAACTATTGTTTGATTACTATAACTAGCATTAAAATCAATGAAACCATATTGGCCACTAACTGAGTATCCTAAACCTATAGGATAAAAACCAGTAGTGTTCTGAGTAGCTAATCCTAATACCTCACCCCATCCGAAAGTACCATCTACAGATACATTGAAATGTAGTCTGTATGTACTACCTTCTGGAATATTTGCAACACCTACTTCAAACGTTATTGGACAGTCCTTCCCAGCTAAACCATCTCCAACATTTACTTCCATATTGGATACGTATGCATCAACAGAACTGACTGCATATGCATTTTTAATTGCCTCATTATTTAATTCTGGGCCTCCTGAACCTTCTGGAATCTCTTGACTCTCATCTACTTTTACAATAAATCTGTATGCTGCATTTTCTGCAAAAGTAAAAGGAATACTTACATCTGTTGTTTCACCCATATCTAATGCCTTATCTACATTTACTGTAGCCAATTTAGATGTAAATGGTGAAGAAGTATAAAATGTAACTTCAAGTTTAGTTCCTTCACTATCAGTCATATTTCTTACTCCTAGATTGGCAATAGTTGCTGTAAGTTCACTACTAACTCCTACCATTGCATATCCTTCATCATTTACTGGAGTAATATCAATTGAAGTAATTTGAAGATCTGGAAGTTTTTCATAAACGGTAACTACTTTATCCTCAAATTCATTATTATCTTCTTTCCACTCTAAAATATCATCATTTCTATCAACATAGGCACTAACTGCATAACTTCCTAATTTAGTAGGAATCCAATCATATTCAAAAAATGTAGTTTCCCCATTCAATCCTACCGTTTTTGCTACATCAATTTGGAACCAATCCATAGCTCCACCTTCTGGATCTTCGATTCTAAGATATACTTTAACGTTCTCCGCCATTACATCTGCAAGGCTGGACTGTGTAACTGCAACTTCAAGCGTTGTTATTTCATTATCATATACAATATCTTCACCCTCATCAATATTAGCAACAATTAAATCTGGTCTTTGTTCTTTTAATTCCAGATATTCACTTTTTACCCTGTACCAACTACTATCAAAATCTTGGTTATTAGTTTCATTTGTTTCTTCAATTGATTCGTGACCATCAACAAATACCCTAACATTCCAAAAACCGGAATCTTGAGGAGAGGTAGTCCAATTTAATCTCAAAAAAGAATCATCACTAAATTCCCCACCATTGCCTGGAATTGCTGGCCTAACTGCACGGCTTTCGTTAACTTTAACCCAATTTTGACCAGTACAATCTTCATTTGGACATTTCATAACTTCTAAAAACATAACTAAAGGAGCTGATGGTGTTCCCCTTGCCTCTCCATCCCCCACATTCTCAATAGCGTATGTGAAAGAAACTATAGTTCCTGCAACAGGCTCAACAGGCATACTACTCAATGTTTGAGGACCTGTATCTTTTACTCTAAGATCTGGTTGACTACAATCTCCAACACAAACATCGAAAATATCTACATTGTTACTAAGATCAGGATCTTCATCATTATCTTCTTCTGTATCTATTTTTGCCTTAAATGTATAAAGTCCATCCTCTACATCTGGAATTGTATATTCCCATTCCATTCTTTCTGAAGGGATTTGATCGTCATCCGGATCTGGACTTATATATGAAAATGTTATTGGTGAAGGATCTATTACATACTCTTCAGTATTGTCTTCATTTCCGAACCAAGCCATTATTGTAATTGCTGTTTGAGTACTAACATCTCCGTCATTACCATATTCAAAAACAACTGTCACGTCTTGGTTTGGTGCTGCTTGATCACTTTCCATATCAAAAGAGACATACAAATCTGCATCTCCAGTTTGAGGCTCAACAACTACAAAGAACTCGTATGCGCCATAATCACTACCGTCTTCATTAACGGTAGCTGTAACACAAGCTTCATCCATATTGTTAAGTTGATCTTCCTCAAAAGAAACAGTTAGATTAACCGTTCCTGTTTCACCAATTCCCATACTAAAAAGATCGGTTTCATCTTCTATTGCAGAAGTCGAACAAGCGCCATTTGTTCCTGGTGTGTATAATACTACCTTAGCAGTATAAGCCTGATCTCCAACATTTCTCCACTTTACTGTATAAACGTAATCTGTATTCAAACGGGGCGGTGGTGTTCCATCCGGTTCATACATGTCTATAATTTGTAAATCATCAGAGGCATCTGCTTGAGTTCCTGCCAAAAATACTACACTTGACAGTAACAACAATGCTGCAACTGAACTAACAAACACTTTACTTATTCGATTATTTACCATAAAATCGCCTATCTTACCAATCTTGGACCCCTTAATAAGGGGTTTGTTATGTGCACAATCAATATATCTTTAACCATTTAGTGTTGAAAAAATCATGAACTCAAAAGCTGAAAAACTCATAAAAAAAACCATAGAATTAAAGGAAGAATGCAATATATATAAATATAAAATAATTGAAGATAATTCTAACGTTCAGTATATCTATAATCCACTAAATTATGCATGGAAACCTCACGAATTTTACCTAGAAAAATATGGAAATCTAGGAGCTAAAATAATCATAATGGGAATGAATCCAGGCCACGGCATGGGCAATACAGGAATACCATTTGGATGTCCGGAGAAAGTTCGAACATATTTGAACATAACTAAACTAGAAGTTAAAGAACCTACAAAAATCCACCCTAAAAGAAGAATCACGGGATTAGAATGTAAAAAACCAGAGATATCTGGAAAAAGAATATGGGGACTTATTGAAGAGATATATGGTTCACCGGCTACTGCATTCAAAGAGATTTTTGTTCTTAATCATTTTCCATTGTGGATGTTCAATGAATTTGGACAAAATATAACTCCAGATAAATTAAAAGCATCGACTACTAAAGAAATCTTTGCTACATGTAACAAATACCTTATTGACATTGTCAACATACTAGAAGCAGAGACTATTATTGGTGTAGGGAAATATGCCCACAAAATGGCTAAAATTGCAATAGACAATACGGAAATTAAAACAATCACTGTTAAAGAAATACCTCATCCGAGTCCTGCTAATCCTCTAGCAAATAAGGACAACGGAAAGGTCTGGAAGAAAATTTCTAAAGAAGTTATCCAACAAAAATAACCAAAGAAACCACAGATTAACTTTTATTCAAGGCCCTAAGTGACAATTAATGGAACAAAGTTCTAAGCGATTATTTGCTACTGCAATCGCAGTATTTACTCTAGGGTTTTTAGGAAGAATAATTCTTCATGATTATTCAAACTTTGAAACTATCATGGTTGCTACTTTTCTATCAGCCTTAGTATTGCCTCGAAATTTGACTTTCATAGTTACCATGTCTATGATTGTGGCTAGTGATATTTATCTTGGATATTTTGGAGGATCTAAAATAATCTTATTTACATATTCTGGATTTTTGTTTGTTTCTTTCTTAACTTCAAAATACAAAAAAAGTATTCATGGAGATTTCAAACCAACTACAGTCTATAAATTTGGAGCTTCTGGAATTATACTAACTTTGACATATGATATTTGGACAAATTTTGGTGTTTTCTTACTAACTCATAACCATACCTTGGAAAATTTAGTCTTGGTTTATATTCTTGGATTGCCTTTTATGCTTTATCATATTATCTCAAGCTTAGTTACATTTACTTTGATTGGATTTCCATTTTATATTATTTCGTTATATGGCATAGATAATAACCTAAACATAAAAGATGAGAGTATTAGTTATGAACAAAACTAATGTATTTATTGCAGTTGCAATTATAAACATAGTAGTTATAGCTGGAATCGTTAATGAGCTAGGAATAAATAATGAAGAAGTTGATACTTCAACCATTGTTACTGCATCTTTGACTATCAAGTATTCAAATGCTGGAGATAATGATACTTTATTTTTTGAATCTATTACCACTACTGAATCAACTGTATTCGGCTTGTTAATGACCGGAAGTAATGAAGGAAATTATGATGTTCATACTGCCAACGATGGTCAAGGAGTAACTGTTACCTCCATTATCATAGATGATTGTGACGATTGTCAAGAAGAAGAAGGATACAGTTGGCAATATACCTTAAATGGATTTTACACAGACATCCCTGCAAATAGAAACATTATCAGTAATGGGGATGTTATAGAATGGATATATACTGACGAGATATAATTCAAAGGGCTTTTATAGTCATATAATAAGGACTCATTATGAGTAAGAAAATTAGCCTAGCGATAGCCATTTTCTTACTATCCTCCATATTTGGACCGTCTAATTATAATGTATCTGCTGAGGATGAAATTCCTGAATGGGGATTTTATGTTTACATGGCAGGAGATAACACACTATATGATGAATTAACAGATGACTTGAATGAAATGAAAATGGTCGGGTCTAATGATGACTTAGATATTGTAGCTTTAACTGATAGACTTTTGGATGATGATTCTAAATTATACCATGTATTAAAACATAATTTAGTAGAAAAAAACCTGACTGAAGTGAATAGTACTTGGGGAAATGAATTGGATATGGGTAATGGAGATACATTGAGAGATTTCTTAATTTGGGCTTCTGATGAATTCCCTGCTAAAAGAAAGATTTTGATAATCTGGAATCATGGAAGTGGATGGGAAAAAGTGGCTGAGGATGGCAGCAGTTTTCTAACTGTCCCAGAAATAAATAATTCGATAAGAGAATACCGTGAGATTACTAATGAATCTCCATTTACACTAATAGGATTTGATGCGTGCCTAATGGGTATGTTTGAAATAATGTATGAATTGAAAAATCACGCAGAAATGATTCATGGTTCTGAAGCCTATGAACCTTTAGAAGGTTGGACATACAACAATCTGCTTTACAAATTAAAGAAAAATCTGAATAATGAGGATTTGGCATACCATGTAGTAAATGATTACACTGAATCTTACCGAAATGGGTCTGTTTACACAAGTTATTCTGTTACTTCTTCGGTAGTATCTACTGATAGTTTAGATAATTTATGGAATGAATTAGATAATTTTAGTACTGAAGTCAATAGTGTACTTCCTCTATTTAGAGATGAAATAGGACTTGCAAGAGACAACACACAAAGATTTGATCAAAATCCTAATTACAGAGATTTGTATGATTTATCTGTAAAAATAGAAGGAGAAATACCGGTTATTTCTGTAAAAGAATCTGCAAAAAAATTAAGAAATGCCATAAATGAAACCATAATATTTGAGGATCATTGGATAAAACCTGAAAAATTGAATGTTGAAAGGGCGAATGGGATGACTATCTATTTTCCAACTGGAGGGGTAAAATCAGGATATGATGAACTTGAAATTATTAATAATAAATGGTTTGATTTTATAACAAATTATGAAATTCCGGCACTGTCTAATTCAAATTTTGAAATTGTTAATTCAGCTAGTGTAGATACTGGAACGGGACATAATGATAGTATACTTGTTAATGGAACTTTTACAGGAAATGCATCAATATTAAGATTGAAAATGATTAATTCGCAAGGAGAAATTATTGAAACAACTGTAGAAAATCTTGGAAATAATAGCTTTGATAATTTACTTATTCAACCAAAGAAATCTGGAAATTATTCAATAGAATTAACGCTATATGATGATAATGGATATTTACAAGATTATTATTACAAAGAAAACTTGTTTGTAGATTTGAACTTGCCTGATCTAAATTTAGATATGCCAATGCTATTCAGTGAAACATCAGAGGGAATCTTTTCACATGTAAAAGGTGTTGATATTGATGATAGCTTCTTTGTTAAAGGTCAAATAAACAATTTAGGTACTGTGAATGCTAACAACATATCACTTAGAATAGAATATGAAGATAAAGAAAAAATCATAAATTACACTAAATTAAGCCCAAATGAAAATGTTAACTGGACTTTGACTGATTCTGAAATATTTTCTAATAATAAATTTTCTGGAAACATAGTTATCAATGTAAGTGTGTACTCTTCTGATTACTACGAAATCGATTCTGAAAATAACGTAACTTCTTTTTCCTTGTATGTTTATGATAATAGTCCACACCATTATGATTCTATTGTAAAAAATCTAAACACAATTGAACTAGAAACTGATGAAAATGGATACTATTTCCCATGGCTAGAAACTGAAATAAGTATTACGGATTTATCTGGACAATCCTGGGATTTAGTGAATTTTAACTTCAATTTGCCTAGTCTTTGGGAAATTAACAATACAAATATTTTGCATATAGAAGAAAAAAGTAAAGTTATAGTAAAAATCAAACCTCCAATTGATGCAAAAGAAGGAGATACAAAAATACCTTTTGAAATTATAAATGGATATGGATTAATCGCAGGCTATGGAAATGTCAGTGTTAATATTCCACAATATTATGGAGTTAGTATAGCTGCTCAGCAAATTGATTCCAATATCAAAATTTTAGTTACTAATACGGGGAATGGAAAAGACACTTTCAAACTAACAAAAACTCTAGAAGAAGGATTGACTTTGTACTTAACAGAGACTTATTTTGAACTTGATGCATACGAGACAAAAGAAATAAGCTCTCAGGGACTTGAAACTAAACTTTCAATAAAATATGATGCTTCTTTTGAAGTAGAAAGTATTGGTAATGATAATATCTCTGCAAATATTGTTTTACAAATAAAAGGCACTTCTGATTCTGAATCAAATGAAAACTTTGGTCTAAGCACAATTTCGATTATAATCATTGGAGCACTTGTATTTTCTATTTTCTTATTACGTGTAAGAAGGACATAATCAATGCAACATTTTTTAGACCTATACACGAGTAGTCCAATATGAGAGCCAAAGGCATTGTTCTATTATTGATTTTAAATCTTCTCTTGCCAATGAGCTCTATAGCTGAAGAAAAACCTGATTTTGATATTACCTTCTTTGATAAGAATGCTGATGGAATCGATGACAGGATGGATCATTTGATACTAAATGGCAAAGATGTCGCAGTCATTCTGATGTTTAACACTAAACCTAGTGATGAACATGTTGATGAAATCAATAATTTAGATTTGGATGTAACTCACATTTACAAATATATTGATGCGATTAGAATTGACTCAGTTCCTGCAAAAAAAGTAAGTAAACTAACATTAATCTCCGATTTGAAATTAGTGGAATGGCAAGCTCCAGTTTATCCATTTCTTGATACTGCAGTAAAAGCAATAAAAGTAAGAGAATCTTCTGAATATAATCCCGTTGTCTGGGATAAAGGTCTTTATGGGGAAGGAATCAATGTTGCTGTTTTAGACACTGGTGTTGATAATGAACATGAAACCTTCGATGTCTTCGAAGATCAAGGTGTTAGAAGGTTTATTGCTGGAATGAACTGTGATGGAGGTTGTCCTACTGATGGTGATGGAAAATACCAATTTACAACTGAAGAGGATAGTAATGAAGATCCTGACGATTTTGATGGACATGGAACTCATGTCGCATCAACAGTTCTAGGAATGGGAGGTGATGACGACGAAGATGGTGATGGAGAAGTAGATTTTATCGGTGTTGCACCTGGTGCACGCCTTATCGACATGAAAGTAATGGCAGATTGGGGTTCTGGTTCTGCTGCAGATATTAACGAAGCAATTGAAGCATGTATTGAGAATGTAAATACTGACTGGGAAAATGATGGTGAAAAAAACAACGGAATTCACATCATGTCAATGTCCCTAGGAACAACAAGCGATAGTGATGGAACGGATTCTCAGTCTCAATTAGTAAACCAAGCAAATGCTGCAGGTATTGCAGTTATCATTGCCATGGGCAATGATGGAGATGAGGAAGTGCCTTCTCCTGCTGCTGCAGACTGGAGTATTGCTGTCGGAGCTATGGACAATATGGATAATATCAATAGAAACGATGATGATTTGGCTAGTTACAGTAATTACGGCCCAAGGCAAGATGATGGAGATAGTGATCGTTGGGATGAACTAAAACCTTCAGTAGTTGCACCAGGAAGTGGAATCCGAGCAGCACTAGGACATAGTAATTTATTTGGAGAGAGTAATGCCCAAGGTTGGACAAATAAAGATGGAACAAGTATGGCCACTCCAATTGTTGCAGGCTTAGCTGCATTATTGCTAGAAGCTGATGGTTCACTAAAGCCTACTTCAACCACTAATGGAGTAAGAGACAGATTACAGGATTTCTCTGAAGCATGGGATGGAGAACATGATGGAAGTCCATCTGAACCTGATGAGAGCGATAAATACAATTATTATTACGGGTATGGATACATCGATGGATATGAAATAGTTGATATCAATCAACCTGATGCCGTAGTTACTGAAATGACATCAACTCCTGAAACTCCATTAGAAGGAGATACCGTAACTATAACTGTAGAAATTGAGAATCAAGGTAACGTAGACATAGACAGTGCATCTATAAAATTGATAGTAGATGGTGGTGAGACACTAGATG
>Ga0066826_10000244_pt1 | contig 26286 bp, 23 predicted proteins | sample ETNtaG_12_FD_65496 | JGI IMG/M metagenome (GOLD analysis project Ga0066826, IMG submission 65496) | Marine microbial and viral communities from oxygen minimum zone, Eastern Pacific Ocean - ETNP201306SV49 | ecosystem: Environmental > Aquatic > Marine > Oceanic | place: Pacific Ocean: Eastern... | reverse complement strand
TGAGATCGATTGCCAAAGTATCGTCCTCTTAATCGTCCGGGCACAAGATATCCCATCCAAGAGGTCCAGGGAGACATCTGGGAAATGGCCAGTGAGAAGTAGATGCAGACAATTCCAAGTAGCAGATAGTAATTCCCTGAGATGTATCCTACGTATAACAGAAGGGGTATCGTCAGGGTCTGGGTTATCTTGAGCACCACGAGCAGGGATTTTCTTGATCGGAAGACATCGTATAGCCAGCCCGTCAAATTTTGAAATAGGGCACCAAAGAAAATGGGAAAAGTCGAGAGAATGGAGATCTCGTAGCTCGTATATTTTAGATACTCAAAGAAAGCACCAAAATAGGTCTCAACCATTCCATACATGACCGCCCACCAGGAACCCTCAATGGTAGAGGTCCTAAGCGAGGATCGAATCTGACCTGTTTTTCTCTTCACTCGTTTTGTCATTATGTAATGCTTAATACTGGTTTGGATTCTTTTTCATTCTATTGGAAATGAGAGGAGATAGCGTGGTAAAATTACACCATTACTTTTGTAATATTTGCGGTGAAATATCTTAAAATTCTCTTGGGAAACTTAAATAACACGGATGTGGGTCTCTTGGTGATGAGGGTTACGTTTGGTGGCATCATGTATTACAGCCATGGGCATGGCAAACTATTTGCAGGAGTGGATCGATGGCATGGTCTTGGAGGTGCCTTGTCCAGCATGATTGGTCTTGAATCTTTTCGAACTTTTTTTGGCCTAATGGCATCTCTATCGGAATCCATATTTGCATTGTTCATCTTAGTTGGACTTCTTACCAGGATCTCATCATCTCTATTGGGATTTACCATGCTGATAGCGACCCTTCGTCATGTTTTCGATGGTGATTTTCCTGAAATGGCGATTCTCTATATGGTATTTTGCATCTTAATGATCCTCTCTGGTCCGGGAAAACACAGCATAGATCATCGCTACCTTTCAAAATTTCAATAATGAAAAAAATAGTATAAAACACATAAATAAAATGAGTTAAATGAAAAACATTAGACAGACTATAAAGATTCTTTTTATTTTAAGCGTGATAAATACCCAGGAACAATTTGGATCAGACATAGATGGTGAAGGGGCAGATAGTAACTATGGTAAAAAACTGAGAAAGAAATAATCTCGATTTCGCCACTCACGAGGTTTGCATTAACTGCCTTGATGATATTCGTTGGCTGGCAATTGGTCTACGATCTTTATCTTTTACCAAATGGCAGATTGGATGAGTTTTTGAGCTTATCTGGAGTGACCATAGCCTCAAAGATCTTATCTCTGATGGGTTTTGCAATTGAATCGGAGGGACGTCTCATTGGTTGTGTTGGTTCACGTGCTGTTGAGATAAACAATGGATGTAATGGGCTTCAACTTTTCGGCATGTTTTCAGGGTTTATTGTTTCCTACCCTGGGGCATGGAAAAACAGATTCATATTGCTAGCAACAGGTTCTATTGTTTTATTTTTTGTAAATGCGTTGCGCATAGCCTTTTTTGCAGTTTTTAATTCTATCTTTCCAGAGCACTGGGATCTTGCTCATGATACCAGCTCCTATATTTTTTTCTATCCAGTTGTCTTGACCTTCTGGTACATTTGCACACAAATGAGTAGCGAGGATTCTCCATTAGACCAATTGCAAACCTAGTTACTAGAATTCTCTTTTTTCTGGTAATGTATTTTGGTCTCATTAGACCTGTCCAGAAACAACTAACGTCTGAACTGGTCCTTCCCATGTTCGATGAGGTCGTAAACTTGAATGAAGATCTCATGGTAGGTTCTCAACAGGATGATATCACCATTGAATCCAAACAAGATAAATTCTTGGATGTACGCATCAGTTTTCCATTTGGGGCTTACTACTTTTTAGTGCTGTTTACTCTTTTTGGTACAAAATGGAATGGGTTAATGCGATGGATGCATGCCTACAATATGTTTCTTTTTATTGTATCGCCATTATTGGTTTGGATCTTACTGAATGAATTTCATTGGGTTGCTCCGATCATTAATGCTCATGAGATCGCGTACAAGGCGCTATTCCTTTCTCTGGGAATGATCATATCCGTGAGGGAGGTTCAAATGATCAAGGTTGGAACGTCTATTTTTTCCAGTTCTCGTAGGGGTCTGTAGTGAGGTTCATGTTGTAGTATCTCGGGTCGTGAGAGACTTCATTGCCTGCCCAGTCAGGTAGCTGAAAACTTTCGTCTTCCGATTCAAGTTCGATCTCTGCTACGATCAGTCCCTGATTCTTTCCGTGGAATTCGTCGATCTCCCATACGTGGCCCTCGTGCTCTACATAGTGTCTGGTCTTTTCAATGGTGCTGTTACCACAAAGATGTTCGAACATGTCTTTGGCATCCTCTTTTGGAATGCCATACTCAAATTCAAGTCTGGAAAGTCCTATCGTGTTTCCCTTAATGGTCAGGAAATGATCATCGTCCATGCTTCGAACCCGAACCACCTGGCGTTCATCATTGACGATGTATCCCTGCTTGACCATCTTGGACCTTGATATCTCATCATGTGGGATGGTATCCACAAGAAACTTTCGTTCGATCTCAACTGCCATTTTTACTCCTTATCTGACTAAATGAAAAGTAACAGATCGAACTAAGTATTCCAGGATAAAACGGTTCGACCCCTAAAAAAGGCGTTCCCTTGATCGTGGATGTGATGTACCATGACATGGATATTAGAATGGGTACTCCCATCCACGTAACGGCCTTCATTCCATTCATTGGGAACGGAAGTCTCCGAATGGTGTTCAGGAATGGCAGGATCAGTCCTGGGGTCAATACGGATCCGATCGCGTAGAATAGCTGGACAATGGATGGCATGAGATATGCAAGAAGGAGCGATAGAAAGGAAATGATGACTAGACCTTTCCTGATGAAAGGAACCGTATCCAGTGTCCTATTATCACTCTGTATTCTCCAGAGCATGTCACGACCAAATGAGATCGCACTTAGAAGACTGAGAGAGTCGATCGTGGACATGAGGGTGGCGATTATACCAGTCATGAATAATCCGAAAACACCAACGGGTAGTACGTCCAATGCCAGGAGAGGGAAGGTAAGAGCGGCCTGACCCTGTTGAATCGTTCCGACGGCGTATAACGCGCACGTAATGGTCAAGCAATCAAAGACCGCCCAAAAGATGATGGAAATTAAAATTCCCCTTCGAGCGGTTTCCGGTGTTGTTGCGGCAGCACATCTTTGGAAGAATCCTGGGTCAATGAATGTCCAGGCCGCCAAGAAGAACCATGCCAGTACATACTGCAATGTATTTCCTCCAAGAGGGTCTAGGTAGCTTTCTGGTAACTCCTTGATCATTAGTACCGGACTCTGAACATTGGACCAGAGGTATCCCAGTAGAAGAAAAAAGCCTGTGAACATCAAGACAAACTGAATCAGGTCTGTCCTGACCACTGCACCAAATCCACCATTCCAAACGTATATGGCGCTAAAAATTGTGGAGAACATGAGAGCCGTTCCTAATTCCAGTCCAAACATGAATTGAATGACAAATCCCATTCCAAGCAGGTATGGTGCTGGACTTGCCAGGAACGATAAGATCAGCGCAGACATGATCCCTGCTCCATTGCCATAGACCTCTCTAAAATTGTCAGGAATCGAAATGCTTTTACTCTGCCTTATCTTTGGTGCTACCCAAAAAGCATAGGCCAATGCAAAAACATAATAGGGGAATGAGAAAATAAACCAGGTCTGTAACCCATAAAGAAAAGTGTTCTCCCCAACTCCAAGGATCGCACCATACCATGTTGTCACGAGCGTCGCGACAAAGCCAGTAATACTCAATCTTCTTCCGGATAAGATGAAATTCTCTTCTGAAGATTCCTCGTTTCTTTTTCGAATGATGCCAACATAAATAATGGTGATGACATAAAACCCCATGATCATCTTATCGAGAAAATGAAATTCCATCATTCCATGTGATTGAGAAATACCCAGATCCAATCATCTGATTCAATCTCTATCTGATTCATGACAGCAACATTACTGATGCCATGCCCAGGCGAAGAGAGCCTATCATTATTAAGTTCATGACCCAGACCTCTTGTCGTGATAGAGGTCTTTGAATCGCTTGCAATGAGTGAGATGATTTGTCCATTGACCCCACTGAATTCTGACCGCCCTTTTAGACAGTGAATTATTGAGTGATCTGTGTATATGACCAGATTCATTTTATCAGAAAATGATCTTAGGGAGTAGAGGGCTGCCATGTTGTGATCATCTCTCCGACCAGAGAATCCAATGAGGATAATATCATTCATATTTTGATCTAGGCACCAATCAAGACCTTTATCAAGATCATTTTTTGTTTGGTCAGGTAACTCTACAACTTCACAACCATACTCATGAGGCTTCAATCTGAGTGAGTCCAGGTCTCCTAGGACATAATCTGGTTTATGACCCAATTTGATTAATTTATCAGTTCCGCCATCTAGACAGACTATGAATTTTGCATTATTAATGACCTTGAGACTGGATGGATGAGTTGGAAACTCTCCATTTCCAAACAGTATGATTGGTGATTTATTCATAGAATATATTGGTCAGATTGCAAAAAAATTAATAATGAAAACCACCTAGAACGGATTTCATTATAAAATTGAATCCATTAAATTTACCGCCTTTGCTATGAACCTCAGAAGAATTTCACACGCATTATTTAATTTTGATGCTCACTACCCACGGACCATCATTGCAACTGTTATTTTCATAACAGTACTCTTTGGTTGGAAGGTCTTTGACCTTGAGATGGATCCATCTCTTCGTTCTGGTCTTCCCAGAGATCACAAGATCGTCAAGTCAATGGAGAAGGTGGATAAACTATTTTCAGGCAGTGATATTTTGATCGTTGCAGTAGAATCAGACAGTCTTTTTAATGAGGGGACATTAAATAAATTATCCTCTTTCCAAGACTCTCTGGAGTCAATAGAACTCATCAGTCGGGTTACCTCGATATTCAATCAGAAGCACATAGTGCCAGATGACAATGGGTTTGAGATAGAGCCACTGCTTACGGATATTCCATCTGACTCAGCAAGTAGGGAAGACTTGATGAAAAGATTAGAGGAATCAGGAATGATTGGCAACCTTGTTTCCGATGATTTCAAGACCTTGTGCTTCATAGGTCAGATTAACTCCTCGTTCGAGTATGATGAATTTGTATTTAGGAAAGACATATTTGAATTGGTCAATCGGTATAGCGACCCAGAGGATTTTTATGTTTCAAGTTTGCCCATAACGCGGGCAACGGTGATAGATTATATGCAGAGAGACATGCGTGTGTTCACTCCGGTGGCCATTGGACTTTGCATATTCTTGCTCATGCTTTCCTTTCGTAGTTGGACCGGTGTGTTCCTACCTTTCTTTGTGGTTGGTTTTTCAATTATCTGGACCTTTGGAATCATGGGATGGCTTGATATGTCTTTAGCATTTATTGGTACATTGATACCAGTTATGTTGGTTGCCATAGCCAATAATTATGGCATTCATATCATATCTCATTATTTTGAATATTCACGATTGGATACAATGGCAACTCGCGGACAGATCCTAAGGCGTACCATCCGAAAGGTGGGTATACCCATTCTTTTGGCAGGATTGACAACAATGGTGAGTTTTTTATGTCTACTATCACACTCACTTCCTAGAGCAAGAGAGATGGGAGTTCTTGTCTCGTTTGGAATCCTGGTATCATTTATTCTAAGCATCATATTGATTCCATCGGTTCTGGTACTTGTTCCGCGTCCTCAGCATTTGTCCAAGGAATATGATATGTCATTCATTGACAACTTTTTGATAGGAATGGGAAAATTGTTTACAAGATATAGAGGAGTCGTGCTAATATCTCTATCCGTCATTAGTATCTGGCTTACGATGGGCATCCAATATCTAAAGGTAGATACTAATCCGGATCATTATTTCCCAAAGTCATCCACATTGAGAATTGCAAATACCAAGATAAGTGAAGCTTTTGGAGGTTCTACGCAAATGAACATACTGGTCGAGGGTGATATATTTGACCCAGTTGTTTTGAGAAATATTGAGGTTCTTACAGATCATATCAAAGACCGTCACAGTATTGTGACAAAATCATATTCGATCGCTGATGTGATAAAGAGGATGCATTCTGGATTCAATGGGGGTGATTCAGCCAAAGAGATCATACCAGATGACCGTGACCTCATTCATCAGTATATGTTCATGTATTCCATTTCTTCAGATGGAGATGAGTTTGACCTGATCCTGGATGATATAGAGGAACCATCATATACACAGATACTTCTGAGGCTGCAGGCGGTCAAGACCTTTGCAATATCTGAGATCGTTGACGATACTGAACAATTCATAAAGGCAAATTTCTATGATGATTCACCAATGGAGTTGACAGGTGGAGCCACATTGATGGGTGTGGTAAATCACATGGTCATCCGCGGACAGTTCATCAGTCTGATCGTTTCGGTGATCATAATATTCTCTTTGATGACCATTATGTTTAAGTCTTTCACGGGTGGACTATTTGCGACTATGCCAATGGCCATATCAGTTGCTATGATGTTTGGACTGATGGGTTATATGGGTATTACACTTAATATAACCACGTCACTTTTGACCTGTATCCTGGTCGGAGTTGGCGTGGACTATACTGTGCATTTTCTATGGCACCTGCGAGATCACTTGAACGATGGAGATTCTTTGGATGATGCCATAACAAATACATTCAGAATTTCAGGTAAGGGCATACTTTTCAATGGACTTTCAGTTGTCGTTGGATTTTCTGCATTGTTATTCTCAGTATTTGTGCCTGTCAGGATCTTTGGGATCCTGGTAATGGGATCTATATCCTTTTGCCTATTTGGTGCTTTGGCGACACTGCCCGCCTTGACTAGCTTAACCAAACCAAAATTCCTCTATAAATGAACCTAGAGCAAAAAGATAAAACTCTAAGCGGCATTATCATGCTACTTACCTTGGCAATGGTCTTTTATGTATTTTCTTATTCTGGAACATCCTTTGATCTAGAAGGTAGGACGATCAAGGATCTGATCTCGTTTATTATAGAAAAATATTTGGACTTTGCTATAATAGGATATGTTTTCATCTGCTTTCAATTAGCAGGTTTTGTGGAATTGAAGTATAAACAAGATTTCATTACTGTTTCTTTGCTTAGCATACTCTTGACACCATTTTCAATATTATTTATCCTACAAAATGAAAATGATGAAGATTAGAATAGTCTCACTATTTGGTTTACTAATATCTATGTGCCTAGGACAAGAAATTTCCGTTGATGAGATCATGGAGCGTGTATATTCATTCAAGAGACCCAGTTCCTCCATCATGGAGATCAGGCTAGAGATCACACGCATTAAAAGGAAGAAGGAAAAGACAAAGGTCAGAGAATTTACCAGATATGAAAAGTATTATGACTCTGGTAAGTATAGATCCAAGTCCATGGCAAGATTTACAAAGCCAAAGATCGTAAAAGGAACAGGACTCCTGAGTTGGGTACAAAGAAATGGTCAAACTGAGCAATGGTTCTTCCTCCCAAAATTAAAGACCGCAAAGAAAATAAAGGCCAAGGAAAGGTCTAGATCTTTCCTAAATACTGATTTCATATATGAAGATCTTGAAAGTAGGAAGCCTGGTCTGGATAGTCTGGTCAACATTGGAACAGAATTCATTGATGGTGATCAATGTAAGATCATAATGGCCTGGCCAAAGAATGAGAGTGCATACTTTTCAAGAAAGATATGGGTCAATGTTAGGAATTGGCAAATTTGCAAGGTGGAGTACTATACTACTGAGTCAGAAAAGGAGAAAACCCTCATCTTAACTGATTTTATTGAAAAAAATGGATTCATAACTGCGGGTAAGATGGTAATGGAAAGGGGAGATGGAGATAAGACGATCATGAAGATCTCATCATTCAAGCCTGATATGGGCTTGAATGATGAGATCTTCTCAAGATCATTTCTGATCAAGATCTGACCACATTTGATCTAATAACGGATCAATGAGCACGCGGCAGACAGACCAGCACCAGTCCCTATCAGCATTAGTAGGTCACCTCGTTTGACTCGACCATCCTCAATAGCCATTGCAAGGGTCATGGGAACTGATGCAGCAACACAATTCCCAAATTTTGATACAGTTTCCAGAACCTGTTCCTTATTGAATCCTCCTGCTGAGATATAGGCCTCAACGGCTTTTCCAGATGCCTGATGGGGAATGACCCAATCAATGGATTCTCTTTTTAATCCGGTTTCTTTCAATGTCTCTAATAATATTCTATAGACCTGTTTGCGTGCTATCTTGTAAATGGCAGGTCCATCCATCGAAAACAGATTATCTTCTTTGGTGGTATTCGGATCTTGAGGGTGTTTTCTAGTTCCTCCTCCTCGGACCTCTGTGAGGTTTGAACCACTGGGCCAAGTGCTCATAGTATGATATAGCAGTTCGCTATCTTCATCATTCGATGAAGGCTCCAAAAGTACTGCCGCTGCGCCATCACCAAGAAGCGATGCACTCTCTGGTTCATTATAATTTCTACCTACCGTACCTCGGTCAGCTGAAATGATCAGAATTCGGTCATAGGAATTTGATTGTATTAGACTACTTGCAGTATGTAGTGCAGTGATGAAAGATAAGCAAGTACAATGAATACTGTATGAGGGAATTCCCTCAAATCCCATTTCCTTTTGATAAAATGTTGAAGTATCAGGTATCGTTTGTCTCGGGACACCCGATGCATTGATGATCAGGTCGGGAGGAGGTCCATCATTCAATGCTTCTTTACCAGCGATGGCACCCATTTTATCAACATCGATCTCTGATACGCGCCTTTCAAAAACTCCTGACTTATCATGTATCCAATCAACAGATCTATCAATAAGATGTGCGATGTCCTCTGATCTTTCTATTTTTGGAGGCAGGTATAGTCCTGAACCACTGATCTTGATCTTCAATATAGTACTTTAAAAGAAATATTTTATTTCAAACCTTAGATGTGAGAAATCTTCCATCCGATTGAATGGATAGTTACCTCCATCAGGATGGTCTGAATCACCGTTTACCTTTGTCAGGGCGATGGTTCCATCCAGGTCTTGATTCAATGAGTATGTCATCTTTAACTCCACCAAGGATCCAGAGAAAGACCTATTGGCCTCATAGGAGGAGGCATCGACCATAGATGTCAATGATACCTTTAATTGATCATCAAGCATGTTCCTGTCCAGTGTCAAGAAAAAGGCCCTATTGGTCAAGATTGCTATTGGTACGCCCATGCCAGGTGTGAAGAAGTTAGAGGGCCTCATCTGCTCTGGGTCTAGCTCTAAGTTTGGAATGTCGATCTCTTGATCGACAGGTAGACTATCAGATGAATAATTTAGTGTATCATGGTAAAAGTATTGTGCCGTCAGGTTGATTCCAAAAGGCAACTCTGTCTCTATTTGGATGGTTGACTGTATATACTGTGCTTCCTCCATCAGCGGGTAGGTAAAATGCAATGAGTCATAGTAGATCGGATTGAATGAACTTGATCTGTCAATGGATTCATTTTGATCTTCGGTCAGAAAATACCCAAGGTCATATCTCAATGTCAGCCAGTCACTTAATAAGACTCCCCCTATGCCAAACACATCCGTCTTCCTATATCCATATACAATATCAACATATGGAAAAGATATATCGCTACTGTGTCCATAAACATTTACTCCAGATAGATTGAAGGTCCTATCATATCCAGAATAATATGAAGCTGATATGTCTCCCATTCCAGTCGAAAAGGTACCGTGTATACCTCCCTCATAGGGTTGGCCTTGTATCTGAAATATCTCAGAGGACTCAGGATATACAGGTAATTCAATTGGGAAGTCATCATCTCCCAAGGGAATTCGATTTGTTGCGTGAACAGGAGAAAAGACCGTATTGACCCTTAGGTTTCCAAGGTAATAGTCCAATCCAATAGAGAGTGTGGCCATTTTTCTTTCTATGCCACCAAAGAATAAATAATAATAATCAAGACTGCTTGCATTATCGATTGGGCTATTTTCATCCACACTGCCCCAAGAATGAATCTGTTTTCCAATACGAAACTCAAATTGGTCATGATCATATGTCAGATAAAGTTCTCTCATGTCAAAAATAAAATCTTGAGGGTCACTTGAACCTAAAAAATAGGCATCGTCCCTCAGGTGGTACTCGATGGAAAAATTCCCATTTAATGAAATATTCTCTGTTCGTTTTTCAATGTTCAATGCGGCCATTCTATATGGAATGTCAATCAAGGATCGATCAGACAATCTAGAGATGTAGGTATAGTCAACATATCCTGAAACTAATAGATTTGACGTGTTGGCCTTGACCCTACAAGTAAGGACGAGAACAATGGCAAAAATACATCTAATGAAGATTAACATATTCTTCATTTTAAAAGAATCGTCTTTCGAATTCTTGTCTCAGATCCATCAGTAAATTTAATGAAGTATATGCCAGATGGGTGACGGTTACCATTCCACGTGATCTGATGAGTCCCGCCATTAAAGATCATAGCATGAGAGATCACATCGACCTCTTTTCCATTATCATCATAGACCCTGATATCCATTCTCCTATCATATGGGACATTTAGTCTTAGATTCACCCTGGGGTTAAACGGATTGGGAAATGGTGCAGATATTGTATACTGATAAGGTAATGATGGGTCAAGGATAGCTGTTGTGATCGTATCACATTCTTGTGGAGAATATACAGGAAAGGAGTAGTAGAATTGATCAAGGCTAAGTTCAAAGTTATCACTCTCTGATACGCAAGAGTCAACATCCTCACACAAGTTGTTTGCGCCTATGGCAAAGAATGGATATCCACCATTGTCACTATTGTTCCAATCCAATTCCATATTGCAAAAGCATTCCGGCAAGGACTCTAATACATTATTGAACAGCCATAGGTATGATAGATTATCAAGATCACAGATGGATGGAGGCACTGAGGATATCTCATTATAGCCAAGATCAAGAAAATAAAGATTGGATAGATTGCCTATGCTGTCTCCGATGGAGGTGAGGATGTTATTATTTATATATAGAGAGAATAAATTGCTCATGTCACTAAAGGATTCAGGTAGTTCTGCAATTCTATTCCATTCTAAGTAAAGTGAGGCAAGATCATCTAATGATCCAATATTCTCAGGTAATGAGTAAATGGTATCATTGACTCCAGAGCTATTGCCATAGTTTCCTGCAACCAGAAAACGAAGTCGACCATTAAACCAGGTCTGGGTACCTAGTTCAAGGGGTGACCCATAGTTAAGCTCATTTTTAATGATAATACTATCTAGAACATCAATGTCTGTGTCTTGAAGGCAAGAGTCACCAACTAATATTGTCACATTGTCTGGCAATTGATCGAAATAGGTAAAGGAACTATCACACTGGGATAGTACCCAGTTGATTTGATATAGAGAAATGATAATGAATATTTTTTTCATCTTATTTCAGCAATATTACTTTTTGAGTCTTCACTCTATCAGACACTCTCATTTTAATGAAATAGATTCCAGCAGCAATATTATTAGCATTCCAATTTATTATATGTTTACCCGCGAAGGTTCTTCTTTCTATCAATGTTTCTACTCGTTGCCCGTTGATGCCATATATCTCAAGAAGAACATCTTGGTTATTTTTAAGATGGAATTCTATTTTAGTTGAAGGATTAAATGGATTAGGATAGGGCCTATCAAGATGAAAGGACACTGGCTGTAGGTTGTCTATGGAGGAAAGAGGAGAGGTGAATCCATTTGTCGATATCATCTTAGATCTATTTGCATGATGGTCTGGTATCACAGTAAGGTGTATGGGGTTACCTTGCTCGATCGATGACACACTACCCTGAAATGAGATCGTCTCATTCATTCCAGGTTCTATGTTCAATTGAATGGTCTGAGAACCAAACCACCCCTCATCATCATTGATATGGCATGACAGAGTGATGGGATAGAGGCCGTCATTAACAATGTCATAGGAAATGGTGGATGAACCCGTAGGCAGGTACACACCCACATTACCATTGTATTCATTGAGGTCCTCGACGATCACACTATATGCCAATGGGAAAATCCCAGGTATGCGATTAGCTCTATAGACAGCGCCATCTGGCAGACTTAAATTGTATAGTCCCTCCCATATGATCTCTCCTACAGTGTCTACCTCCAAGGAACGGCCTCCTCCTCCAACAGTCGTTAAAAGCACATTCCCGTTTTCAAGTTTTTGTGTATTTCCTGATGCAAAACCAAAAAGATCTGGTGATAGATCATATGACCATACTATTGATGCTTCTGTACCATTAATTGCGATCTCAATAGCTCGAGATGCAGGGTCTTCTGTTCCTCTGAATTCTGGTGCGAGATTGCCGTTGTCAAAGGTCATCAGATTCCCATTCTCTAATTTTTGGAGACTGTGCTGGAAACTAAATCCTAGTTCAGTGCCTAGGCTTACGTCTCCGGAAGGCATGTCGTGTCCCAGGTTCCATATGATATCACCGGAAGGATAGTCTATCTTCGTGATGCGAGAGAGATGCCTAGCTGAAACATAGAGGCAACTTTCTTCCTCATCAAAGATCACTGCATTGACGTGAGTCCAATCATAATGTAGACTAATATATGCCTCTGTCCATGTACCACCAAGTTGGTCATGGTCAGACATATCAAAATGATCGAACACGTTCCAGGACCATACCACTTCTTTCGTGTCCTTATCCCACTCGACGAGTCTATCCCCGATCCATGGAAATTCGACAGTGACCCCATCTGCCTGGAATCCCAGACCTTGAAACAAAGATGTCCATCCGCCAACAGGTATGACCCCTAAGGAAGATGTCTCTACAATACCAAGATAATTGCCATTTGGAAGACGGATGATATCATGATGGAGAAAGTCATCATTTGGCTCTGACCAAATTGTTTCACCATCAAAGGCAACCTCTGAACCAGGGAGATTGTTCTCGGCACCTGATAGTAAGTGACATCCAAGAATGTTTCCATTATGGTGAGCGCTATAATAAACAAAATCATCATCACCTGAATTCCATATCTCCCTTCCATTTCCATCAATGACTGCTGAGAAATAATTGAAGAATGCACCAAATACAGTAACGCCAGGTGAATACTCACTTTCATCGATCACATTAACACTCGAAGAGGAAAGTGTTTGGCCTGTGGTAAAGGAATACGCACCTGACCAGGGACCTGGGTCTTGACCATGGACTGGTCTTACACGCCAAAAATAGGTGCTCTCCCAATCAATAAGTTCTCTTTCTATGTAGACCAGGCTATTATTACTAACTTGGATGAGATCATTGGAGAATTCAGGGTCTTGTGAGATCTGCAACTCATATCCACTGGCCTCTGGTACTTGTTCCCATTCAAACAATATGTGAACGTGATTTAGATGTGCGTTGTCATTTGGTGTGATAAGTTGACCATATGAGAATGACAGTAGGGTGATTATGAGAAAATATTTCATGACCTGATCAAATTGAGAGTGCCTCATCCAACCACTTAAGGACCTCTGAACCCTGTGTCACCCATGCCTTATTTAGTCCAAAATCTGGGAAATTACCTAAGAGTTCTCCATTCCATGTATATGTGACCAATGTTTGTTTGGCAGATAGGCTTTTTAATACCCATAGTCCGGCAGCATTATCCAATCTCACCATTCCAGATTCTAAAGCTCCTTCTTGATGCTCAACTGAAAAAAATGAGAAGGTCCATTGTCTCTCGCTTTGTTCAATGGAATATTGCACGATGTAATCACGTCCCGCAAATGGAAAGGGCATGTCAAGCATGACGTGGACAATATTGCTGTCCAGCCTCTTTGTCTTGGTGACTCTTTCAAATATAATGGGGTATCGGTCAAGATCTTGGATGATCTTTGCAACGGAATGCATGTCATGGTCGATCATCTTTTCTGCTCTACTAATTGGGAATCCTTGATATTCTCTCCATTCTATTTTAACAGGTCCTTCTTGGAGCATGGTCCAACCTTTTAATGCGGAAATTCCATTGAGATCTAGACCCAACATTAGAGATTGTATTGCGATGTATGTTAGAATAGTTCTCATTAATCAGGGTAAAAAGGTTTGGTATATCTCTTTGCAATCACTCTTGATCTGATCCTCAGTAAGTCCAAATTTTTCCAGGTCATATTTATGACCGCTTTGGTATTGTCTCTGGCTCTCTGCAGTCTCTTTGATGGCCTTGCCGAGTTCATCATTCTTGTCAGTTCCTATGAAATCAAGTATCCCATTCATCAATGTTTCAAAATCATTCATCATGGTGTCAAATTGGACGATCATGACCTTGTCCTTATCTATTTTATTGTTGACCCAATCTTGTTGAAATCTTTTCAATAATTCAACAAGGGCAAGATATAATCTATTTATTGATCTTCTTTTAATATCCTCATCCAAAGACCAGAAATCAAATCTTTTGTCAAGTACCCCTGTCACTAGGCTTAGGCCTGATGGGATAACGCTCAAGGGGTCTCTGATCATATATAATATCTTTGCATCGTTAAACTGTCTTTGAAAAGAAGGGAGGTTACTACTCAAACTAAACAATTTACCGATGTATCTTTTGCCTTTGTTCGAAAGAATATTACGTTTCCAGATTGATTCAAACCATTTGAAATCTCTTGCAGATGTGTCCCTGATATCGGGGTCTACCCAATGAAAAAGGTCCTCATCATCAAATGTAAGGAAAAATCCATACAGAAAAAATCCATCCAAGTATCTGAAAAGTAGAGAAACATCGTCTGTCTCCACAGATGTCAAACTCGTCTTGTGGGCCTCAGTAGAGTGATGTCTGGCAGGGCTTATCCTCTCCATAAGGGGCAATAAGGGTCTTATGCATTTCTGGACCAAGACAGATGGGTATAGCATTTGCCAGAGTTGTGACCCTGACCCGATCTTTTGTTTGATCAAAAAACGATGAAGGAAGGTCGTGCCTGATCTTGGGTTGCCAACAATGATGATCGGATCTTTCAGAGGTTTTCGGATTGACCAGAATAATAAATGGTCAACTAATTGTCCAATTGAGACCATGGTCCTAAGAAATAATAACAAGATCCCAGATAGCAGAGGAGACACCCATGCATTGAAAGTTTTTCCTAGAATTAGGTATAATCTTAATATTCGTTTAAGCATCATTATATGTTTATACGTTTGACTATTATAAATAACTTATGTGATTCTACGAATAAATTATTTAACTATATGACACATTAAGAGTCCGATAGTTAAATGTCTCATTAACATTAAATCTGTATTGAACTATCATATGAAAAATTTATTGGTCAATTATTTTATTTTAACAATACCTCTTTTTGGACAAGTCTTCAATGGGATGACCCTATACTCACCCGCACAAGCTGGCGGAGGCGGTGGTGGTAACTTCTACTCCTATTTGATCGATAATGACTTGAATGAGATCAACACCTGGACTCATCCAAGAGGGGCTGCAAGCATGCCCTACCTCATGCCTGATGGCACATTAGTATATCCGTATCGAGTATCAAATCCAGCCATGAACGCAGGCGGCACAGGTGGAGGTATATCAACATATTCTTGGGATGGTGACCTTTTATGGAATTATGAGATATCAAATTCAAACTATCAACACCACCATGATGTTGAGCCCCTTCCGAATGGTAATATCTTGGTCATCGCTTGGGAATTGAAAACGGCAGAGGAGGCCTATGCTGTTGGCAGACAATCTATAGATAATTCTCTAAATATAATGTGGGCCGAGGCCATCTTTGAACTGGAGCCTGTTGGGAGTGATGATGTGAATATTGTTTGGGAGTGGCATATATGGGATCATTTGATCCAAGATGTAGACTCTGATCTGCCTAACTATGGTGTTATAAGTGACCACCCTGAGTTACAGGATGTCAATTATGGTGCAGCAGGAAGTAATGGTGGCCCGGGTGGAGCAAATGGAGACTGGAAACATATTAATGCGATCGCCTATAATGAGGAACTTGATCAGATCGTGATCTCATCCAGACATCATGATGAGATCTATATCATTGATCATAGTACAACGACAGAAGAGGCTGCCGGACATGTTGGAGGGAATGCTGGAAAGGGAGGAGACTACCTATATCGTTGGGGGAATCCTCAGGCCTATGGAAGAGGTAGCAACTCAGATCATTTGTTGGGTTCTCAGCACAGTGTGAACTGGATACCTGAGGGATATCCAGGTGAGGGCAACCTTATACTATTTAATAATAATTATACTAATTATTCAGCTGTTTTTGAGTTCACGACACCTTTGAATGATGATGGTACCTATGCCATATCCGAAGGTCAACCATTTGGCCCTGAAGAGCCTGTCTGGTTACATACTGGTGACTTTCATACCCAGATGCAGGGTGGTGCCTTCCGACTACCAAATGGTAATACACTCGTAACAGACTGTGATGATGCGACCATCTTTGAGGTTACTGAAGATCATCAAGAGGTCTGGAGCCATGATCATGGTGGTGGACAGGTGTTCATCGCTAGAGCACAAAAATATGCAATGAACTATTTAGGTGATGACTTCCCTGATTATGAATTGGGAGATGTTAATTTTGATGGTTTTCTTGATGTCCAAGATATTTTATTCATCTCTGACATGGCCTCGGGGTTTGGCTATGAGTCCACACCACCGGCTGATTATAATGAGGATCATTCAGTTGACCTATCAGATTTGATACTTCTGGTACAGACTGTTTTGAGCAATTAATTCTCTTTATGATCTTTCAATGATTATCCTTAAGCCTTTCAGGAAGATGGCCTGTGCCAAACTTGATGACATATTTATATGTGACCTTTCTTTTATGATTAGTTCAACATCACTGATTCATGAATTTCTTCTTATGTAAAGATCAGATCAAGCAGTGGTCTATTGATCAGGCAATACACCATTCACGAAGAACCATAATAATTTCCATTTTGGCGACGCTTATCCTGGGGTCTGGACTACGTTTTTTGGTCATGGATGATGATATGATGAAGATGCTTCCCAAGGATCTAGAGTCAAAGATCTCTTGGGACGCGGTGCAGGATGAATTTGGTAGTACTGAGATCATCTTTGTTGCCTTTGGTCATGAAGAGTCTTCAGTTTACGGTCAAAAGGCCTTATCTGATCTGTGGGTGCTTTCAGAAAATTTGAGGATGCTGGATGTGGTCCATAAGATCACCAACATTAGTACAGCGACCAGGATCGATCAATATGACGGATTTATGGAAATTGACGATCTCCAGTCCTCGAAGAAACTGACGGAAAATGAAATTGATGAAATAAAAAAATACCTGGATAAAAATTCTGAACTGAAAAAACAGTTGGTGAGTAGAGATGAGAATTATCTACTTACCATCATTCAGCCGAATGATGATGTGGGTCTGGATCGATTCAGGAATAGTGTGGTTCACGTATCCGACTCCATATTGGTAGACTATAAAATTCATTATGGTGGTACTGCGTATGTGACAGGATCTGTTCCGCAACTCATACGAAAGGATGTTCAGTCATTGATCAAAGTAGGGCTTGTCATCATGCTGATGATGTTATTGGTCAATCTAAGAAGTTTTCAGGCGGTATTGATGGTCATGGCCGTGATCGTTTCCTCATTGATAGCTATGATGGGTTTTATGGGTTGGGCATACAAGATAACAGGATCTGATCGTTTCCTGTTTGCTCTTCTCAATACATCCATGCCCATTATACTTCTGACGATCGCAAATTCAGATGGGGTCCATGTAATTACAAAATTCTTTCGTGAATTTAGAAGGTTGGGAAATGTTCAGAGCGCGATCGAGGCTAGTATGGGAGCCTTGTTGGTCCCAATATTCTTGACCAGTATCACGACCATAGCAGCGTTCCTTACAATGATCACTTCACCTTTGGAACCTTTGATCGGTTATGGAATCTGTATATCTGTTGGCATCGCATGGGCGTGGATACTCAGTTCTATCTTGCTGCCTGCTATCATAAATATGAGAGAGTGGGATCAGAATAGTAATTTCATAGCAAATCCTAGTGTCTTAGAGAGATTGGTCAGTGGCATCGGTAGGATGGTCGTTGGCTACCCCAAGCATGTTTTTTCTGGAGGTCTTGCATTGGTGATTCTGGGATTATTTGGTCTTAACAGGGTCAGTGTTGATGTGAATGTCGCAAATTTTTTTAAACCTGGTACTGAGATAAGGGACAGCATGGACTTCATGGACCAGGAGATGAGTGGGACCATGGACCTGAGGATAAGGATAGAGGGAGATGTAAAAGACCCTACTATATTAAACCAAATGGATTCACTCCAAACATTCATTGAGGATAATGACCAGGTCATTGTCACATATTCTATTGCCGATGTTGTAAAGCAGATGCATCGAACGGTGATGGATGACAGCATGAAGTATGAGTCGATTCCTCTGGAAAGAGAAAAGGTAAATAATCTGTTTACCATGTATTACATGTCAGGTGATTCGGAAGAACTAGCTTCCGTTGTAGACCATGACCATGAGGTTGCTCTGATAACATCTCTGAGTTCTGTAATGAGCACGGAGGATGTTTTTTTATTTGTGGGATCCATCACCGAATATATCAAAGGCCATTTCCAGGGTATCATTGACATCAGTGTCACCGGGATGATCGTTGTGATTCGCGATATGGTATTGATGGTCATTAGCTCATCACTGTTAAGCATCTTGATCTCCATCGTGCTCATAGGACTCATCACATCAGTTTTTTTTGGAAGAGTTGTTTGGGGCGGGTTGTCTGTCATCCCATTGATAGGGGCAGTGATATTGAATTTTGGATTGATGGGGCACTTCAATATTACCCTCAACCATATCACAGCCATCTTATCATCCATTATCATTGGTGTGGGTGTTGACTTTGCGATTCACTTCATTGCCCAATTTCGCAGACTTTCCGAAACGGTCAAGGAAAAAAACTTGACCAAAGAGGTGGTCGGGGATGTCGGTTATCCCATTCTATTGGATGCAGCCTCGAACATGGGTTTTGGTGCTTTGATCTTCTCTGCTTTCATCCCAGTACAGTATATAGGAGGACTCATGGTGTTTGCTATGCTTTCCACTTCATTGGGAACGTTGACACTTTTGGCATCTTCCACAGAATTATTAACAGATCACCTAATAAAAAAAGGCCGTTGATATGAAATATCTTTTTGTCATGATGATTCCAATGATCGTTTTTTCACAATCGGGTCATGAGATAGCTGAAATGATCGATCAGCGTCCCTCTCCCAAGGACCTGACCAATGAGACTGAGATGATCTTGACCAATTCAAAAGGTAAGGTCAGGACCCATAGGATGATATCAAAGTCCATGGATGGCAATAGAAAACAGATCATTTGGTTCATTGAGCCAAAGGATGATCGTGGTATTTCATTCCTAAAGATAGAGCATGAGGACAAGGATGATGAGATGCGTATGTGGCTACCCGCGTTCAAGAGGGTAAGGCGAATATCAGCCACGAAGAGAGGAGACTCATTCATGGGGTCAGACCTCAGCTATGAGGATCTATCCAGTAGAGAGTTAGTCAAAAATGACTACACACGTTTGGATGATGATCAATGGTCAGGAAAAGAGTGTTATGTTCTAGAGACAATCCCAAAAAAGGAGGCCAGATCATCATACAAGAGACACGTCTCTTGGGTTGATAAGGTCAGCATGACGATCTTGAAGGAACAATCTTTCAATAGGAGAGGCAACCTTGAGAAAGAGAAAGAATTCTCTTATGAAAAGAGGGGAGAATATCAATTGATCAAGAGAGTATATGTGAAAGATGTGATCGATGATCATAGTACAGAGGTAATCTTCTCTGATCTGGTCACTGATTCAGGCCTTAATGAGAATCTATTTCATGAAAAGAGTTTAAGGCGGATACCAGTGGAATGATCAGTTCCTAAGAGGTCTTCCTTTTTTCAACATATAACTGATTCGATCCTGAGTTAATTTTTCGCCTGCTAGAGAAATAAATGCTTCGCGCTCAATATCCAGGATGTATTGTTCATCCACTTTTTTTGTAAGACCTGCTTGGTCACCACCTGTCAAGACATAGGCAAGCTTCTCCCCGATCTTGGCATCATGATCTGAGATCTTTCCCTGTACCTTGAATCCTTTGAGTGCCATGGCCAATGCGGTACGCCCACCGGTTCCAGGCAGTTTTAGACCGTCATTGTACTTGGGAGGAATATATCCATCTGCAATTTCAAGAGCCTTGTCTTTGGCTGCCTGTATCAAATGATCACGATTTAGGATGACAGTGTCATCTTTCTTCAATAGCCCAAGGTATTTTGCCTCATCTGCACTTGTTGCTACTTTGGCAAATCCTATGGTCTCAAAGGCCTTTTGAATCTTTTGAAATGCACCCATACGACCTTTCCCTTCTTCCATGGCGTTTAATATCATTCTGAGATTTCCTCCTCCACCTGGGATCAGACCAACTCCAACCTCGACAAGGCCCATATATGTTTCTGAGGCTACCACTCTGTGTGCTGCTGGTTGGATGATCTCAGTACCACCACCAAGGGTCAACTGAAATGGGGCCGCAACAACAGGTCCCTTTGAGAATCTGACCCTTTGGGTCATGTCTTGCATTGTCTTGACAGCAAAATCCAATGCGTCCCATTGTTTATTTTGACTCAGTTCCAGTAGTAGATTAAGGTTGGCTCCAGCACAGAAATTTGCTCCCTGGTGGGCAATGATCATGCCCCGATATTGCCCGTCATCAATGAGATCTATTGCATGATCGATCATCTCTATATATGAACTATCGATCGGGTTGAGCCTGGGTTGCAGGATGGAATGGAATTCTACGTTTAAGATGCCATCACCCATGTCATTCACACTTGCACTCAGATCTCGTTTTAAGGTGTGCCCAGCGGTCTTGTGTAGTGCAAGATCAAATACCTTTGGACCTTGCTCCATCTTAACGGCGTGTTCGCCCTTTGGGCACCAAAATGCTTTTGCACCATTTTCAACGGAATAAAAGGATTCTCTGCCAGAGTCTAGCATCTGCAATACCCATCCTGGTATCTCTTTGCCCTCTGAACGCATTCGGTCTATAGACTTTCTTACACCAAGGATGTCCCATATCTCAAAGGGGCCGATATCCCATGCAAAACCCCATTTCATGGCATTATCAATATTGACAATATCATCAGAGATCTCGGGTATGCGATTGGCACTGTATATCAATGTCTTTGAGGTCAATTCCCAAAAGTATTTACTACCACGATCATCTCCCTCACAGAGGGCAATGATCTTTTCGCTTAACCTTTGCCTGTCCTTGGCAATGCGAAAACAGTCAAACCTTACCGATCCCAAGGGTGAATAGTCACCAGTAATGAGATCGACTGAGTGGATCGAGCGATCCTCATTCTTTTTGTAAAACCCTGCTCTCGTCTTCTGTCCAAGACGATCTGAATCGATCAATTTGTCCAAAATATCAGGAATTTTGAACACTTCACGTTCCTCATCCTCAGGAGCCTTTTCATAGGTCGTTAGAGATACGCTCTTCAAAGTGTCGAGCCCAACAACATCTGCCGTGCGGAAGGTGGCACTCTTTGGTCTACCTGATATTGTACCCGTCAATTTGTCCACTTCCTCAACAGTGAGGCCCTGGTCAATGGCAAGATCCACCGCTGTCATCATTCCAAAGACGCCAATACGATTGCCGATAAAATTAGGAGTATCCTTGGCATGGACGATCCCCTTACCTAGGACAGATTCTCCAAAGGCGATCATCGTATCATAGGTATCATCAGACGTGTGTTCTCCTCTAACAAGTTCTAACAGTTGCATATATCTTGGTGGATTGAAAAAATGTGTTATCATGAATCGTTCTTTCACATCTTCTGCAAGAGAATGTGTAAGGTCTGCCAGAGGAATTCCTGATGTGTTTGAGGTGAGTATCGCCGTTTTCTTTAAATGAGGGAGAATATTCGCATATACCTTTTCCTTGATGTCCAAACGCTCAATGACCGCCTCCAAGACCCAGTCAACCTCAGCGATTTTTTCTATGTCTTCACCATAGCTGCAAGGAGTGACGAGGTCAACATTCTTTGGTTTATAGAGAGGTGCTGGTTTTAATGAGGTGAGGGTACTCTTTCCTTTTTCTGCGAGATCCTTGTCCATATCAAATAGATAGGATGGGATACCAGCGTTCGCCAGATGACCAGAGATCTGTGCTCCCATCACACCTGAACCCAAGACTGCGACCTTTTCAATTTTCTTTGACATCTATCAATCCCTTTCCAAAATGGTTGCGATTCCCTGCCCTGTACCTATGCACATCGTTGCCAGGCCGGTCTTTGATCCTTGTTGTTCCATGACATTGACAAGTGTAGTGATGATCCGGGCACCCGAACAACCTAGGGGATGACCGAGTGCTATGGCGCCACCATTTAGATTTACCTTGTTAGGGTCCCACCCACCATTCTTGATCACATAAAGTGACTGAGCAGCAAAGGCCTCATTCAATTCGACCACATCGATCTGGTCAATTGTCATGTCGGCTCGTTCCAGTACTTTCTTTGTCGCAGGTAACGGGCCCATTCCCATTCTTCGCCAATCCACACCCACAACCGATCGTCCCTTTATCGTGGCCCTTATAGGTAGTGAATTATCTTCGGCATATGTTCTACTTGTTATCAATACTGCGGCTGCTCCAATTGAGATGGGGCTGGATGTTGCGGCAGTTATTGTACCATTCTCTAAAAAAGCAGGGTCGAGGCTTTTGATCTTTTCAATATCAGGCTGCCTTGGACCCTCATCCTTGTCTACCACACACTCCCCGTACACATCAATGGAGATGACCTCACTATCATACCTTCCATTTTCCCAGGCATTCAATGCCTTTTCATGTGATTCCATGGCAAATTGTTCCTGCTCGTCTCTTGATATGTCTCCTTCACTTGCCAGAGTCTCTGCTGTCTCTCCCATGCCAATATAATATTCCTGTTCAGCAAGCTCAGGATGGAAATCAGGATTGAATCCTCCCATTGGGACAGAGAACATATCTTCCACACCTGCGGCAATTCCAACATCTATGTCACCTGACTCGATCCTTGTACTGATCTGGTGCACTGCGTCCATGGATGAACCACAGAATCGATTTACGACCGCGCCTCCAGATGTCTCTGGTATCCCAGCCAGGATAGCAACTCCTTTCGCCATGAGCATTCCCTGAGGTCCCTCAGGGAATGCACATCCGAGCACTAGGTCGTTGATCTGATCAGGCTCTACATTGTTCCTATTCATTAACCCACATACAACCTGAGATGTCAGATCGTCTGGTCGAATTCCAACCAGGTTTCCATTCTTAATTCCTATAGGAGAACGGGCAGCGTCAATTATCACTGAATCAGACATATTGTTCTCCTATCTTCTGATCTCTGGATTAAATAAAAACTCACAAAGATCAAAATCTTGAATATCGATGTGTGATATTTTTCGACTCGATTTATAATGTTTTTTATGATCTGTTTTTTTCTTTTTAAGATGTATCATCTATTCCCTCTTTTTTAAAATGGATAATCCTTTTTCTCTAGAACATAATTCCCTAGATCTCTTTTCAATGATATGGTATCGGTGTCTAATTTCATAATATCCTGCATCTGTGTGACCTGCGACAAGGTCTTAGATGGGATGGAACCCGAAAATATTCGATTCAGACACTTTGAACTGAGTACCTTTATCTCTAACAGAGAATTCGCCACATTTATTTTTGCTATGCTATAGGCCATCTTTGATGATTCACCAGATGAGATGTTTTGCTGAGCTCTACAGATAACGGACTCAGATGTGAACAAATTGGTGAGTATGTCAGCAATGGCCTCGCTAAGCTGTTGTTCATGTTTTAGATCTTGCCCAAATTCACACAAAGCTTCTTGAAAGATCAATGCCGCGAGTGATTTTGCAGCATCCATTGAACGTTTTTCTATTGAAAAAAGATCATCGCCGTTGGTCTTTCTAGATAATAGTTCATCCGTTCCTTTCAACAGGTCTCGCAGTGAGATCTCCTCCATAAGTACCTTCTTCATCATATACCCAGTAATGATCATCCTATTGATCTCATTGGTCCCTTCCCATATCTGATTGATTCGATCATCTCGATAGGCCTTGGCTATGGGATACTCTTCAATGAATCCATAGCCTCCAAATATCTGTAAACAATTGTCCACGACCATTGATGAGGTCTCACTTCCAACTATCTTTGCCATGGATGCCTCAACCGCGAAGCGCTCCGTGGCCTCACCGGTCTGTATGTAATATTCTGAATTATTTTTATCCAATTGATCGATCGCATCCTGTATCATTCCAACAGTTCTATATAGCATGGTATCTGCAGCATATGTTTGGACTGTGATATCCGCGATCTTTCCAATAATCGAGTCAAATTTCGCAATTGGTTGTCCAAACTGTCTACGTTCAAGTGCATATTCAATGGTCTGTTTGATTGCTTGTTTGGAACCTCCTACAGTGGATGCGCCTAACTTATATCTTCCAATATTCAGTGCATTGAACGCTATTGTGGCACCTTTCCCGATCTCATATAATAGATTCTCAACTGGGATCTTTGCATTGGTAAACTTCAAAGATGTGGTTGATGAGCCTTTCATGCCCATCTTCTTTTCTTCTGGGCCAATGGAAAGGCCCTCTGTGTCACGCTCAACTATGAATCCGGAGAATTTGTTTCCATCAGCCTGAGCGAGAATGGTGTATACATCTGCCCAACCTCCATTGCTAATGAATTGTTTCTCTCCATTTAATATGTAGAACTTCCCATCATCAGAGAGGGTGGCGGTGGTCTTTGCTGCCAGGGCATCTGAGCCAGAGGATGGTTCGGTGAGCCCGTAGGCGGCGATCCATTCACCGGATATGAGTTTAGGTAGGTACTTTTCTTTTTGCTCTGGTGTTCCAAAAAAAACAATGCCTAGACTACCAATTGCTGTTTGTACTCCAAAGGTACATGAAAAGGAAGAGGACCCACCCCATCCAATGCCTTCTGTGATCAAGCAAGCTGTGATCTTGTCAAGGTCGGTCCCTCCAAATTCTTCAGGAGTGTCCACACCGATCAAACCAAGCTCACCCAGTTTCACCATGATGGACCTACTTAGACCCTCATCCAATTTTTCGATCTCACCCACGTTTGGAAGAATGGTGTTCTTAGCAAAATCCAAGACCATCTTCTCTATCTCACTGTGTTCATCACTGAATGACTCTCTGCAAAATATTCTTTCTTGTGCAGCAGGGGAGACCAGCCACTGGCCACCCGTCTTTAATTGGATCATGTCTTCGATATTCATATTTAACTTTTTTTCTTTAGTCCATTGAGGATGAAGTCGGAGATCGTATCAATATATTCATGGGCCTCAACCCCTGATCTATCAAATAGAGTGAACCAATGTATACCCTCGATGTTCACCACAATGGAGAGTGCGGTTATCCTTGGGTCAACCTTTTTGAATTCTCCGTTTTCAATCCCTTTCTTGATTATGTCAATTATGTATTTTAAAAAATGAGAGTACACATCCTGTAACTTTGAATTAAAATCATCATCCAGACCTGCCATTCTCCAAAATTCCACCATGATCTTGAATATTTCGGGGTTCTGGTCAAATTGATCTATGAAGTAATCGAATAGGACCTTTAATTGATCTGAGGCATTTTTTTTATTCTCCAAATTATGGAGCACGCCCTCACTGTATTCATTGAACCAATGATCGACAAGCGACAGGTATATCTCTTTTTTCGATTTATAATACCAGTAGATGGCTCCCTTGGATAATTTTGCCTCTTTTACAATGTCATCCATACGACTTTGACCATAGCCCTTTTTGACAACAACTGACTGTGCTGCTTCCATGATTTGGGATTTTCTAAGATCTTTGAGCTTTTCGTTCATAAAATAGACTGACTGGTCGGTATAATTTAGATTTATCCTCATTATATATCAAGATTATTTTTATAATAAATAATAGTTGACAGGAGTATGTCAAGCCGCATAACTTAACTATTGAGATTAGGTCTCATTAACAATAAAATAATTAGATATGTACTCCAGGGGCTCCTGTTATTCCTTTGTTCTTTGTTCCGAAATCAAAGGTCTCTAATCCCAAGATAAAGTGAGGAGCCCCTAAACTTTATGGTTCTATTATGGC
>Ga0066826_10000242_pt1 | contig 26403 bp, 28 predicted proteins | sample ETNtaG_12_FD_65496 | JGI IMG/M metagenome (GOLD analysis project Ga0066826, IMG submission 65496) | Marine microbial and viral communities from oxygen minimum zone, Eastern Pacific Ocean - ETNP201306SV49 | ecosystem: Environmental > Aquatic > Marine > Oceanic | place: Pacific Ocean: Eastern... | reverse complement strand
ACAGGGGTTTCAACTGACATAAGAATGGTCATGAAAAGAGTTGAGCATGTTTGAACATCAAGTGCCACGCTGGAAAAGTATTTTGAAAGGTTTGTTCAACGAAGGCAGAGATGCGAAGATTACAAGATGGAATCACATGAACAGGAATCTGCTCCTTCTTTAGAAGGAGTGACGTGGCTCAGTTCAAATGAAGCCTCAAAGAGGCTGGGTGTAACCACGAGAACGCTATATCGCCTCATAGACGAAGGCCTTCTTTCCGGATTCAGGTTCGGACGGGTGATACGACTTAAAGAAGAAGACGTGAACAAATACGCCGAAGAATCACGGATACAACCCGGAGACCTTAAGCACCTATATCAAGAATCTGAAATACAGGAATAAAAATCCCTGTACATCCCGCAGCGAACTTTAGTTCTTAAATGTCAGCAATCTTTGAGACGACACGTTCTCCGAATTCAGCTAATTGCTCTTCCGTATTATTTAGAAACATCAATGAAGGAACAATGACACGTGAAACTCCTTGTTCTTTCAGTTTCTCTGCGGCAGCAACCGGATCTGAACCCATTATCTCGCCACTTCCCCAAGTGACTTCTATTTCACTAGCGTCACGTCCGTGTTTCTCGGCAGATTCACGCACCAGACCTAACATGTGCTCTAAGTCGCCTTTTCCAGGAAAGAATCCATTCCCGATACGACCAGCACGTCTTGCCGCTGCATCACTATGACCACCAATGGTTATAGGAACTGAACCGTTCAAAGGTTTTGGATTCGAAGACACTCTGTCAAAGGAGACAAATTCGCCATCAAAAGAAACTTCGTTACCTCCCCAAAGTTCTCGCATCACAGCAACGTATTCGTCGGTGCGTGCGCCCCGACGTTCCCAAGGAACTCCAAGAGCTTCAAACTCTTCTTTAAGCCAGCCAACTCCGATACCGAGCTCAACGCGTCCGCCGCTGAAAGAATCCAAGGTTCCTACTTGTTTAGCTAACACCAAAGGGTTGCGTTCCGGAAGAATGATGATTCCTGTGCCGAGTCGTATAGAAGACGTATTAGCAGCTAACCATGTAAGCCAGATCAGCGGATCAGTTAAATCCGTGTCGGGAGCCATCGCCATTTGACCGCTGGGATCATAGGGGTATTGCGAATCGTAACTTGAAGGATAAATAACGTGTTCAACGGTCCAGAGAGATTCAACACCTGCCTTTTCTGCAGCCTGTGCGAATTGGATACTTCCGTCGGGGGTGCCGAAATTTAAAATGTTCGCAAATGCGATTCCAACTTTCATTTATTTCCTTTCCTAGATACGTACATACTGCCCGTAAATCAGGTCAGAAGCGAGTTGGGTAAAACACTGCATAAAACTTCCTAAAGATAGTTGCTTAACACGATGAGTATTTCTCCTATAGCGATAGGATAAATCAAGTGTTCGGGAAATTAAATCGCTTTATTTCGGCTTGTCTAGTAACGAGTGTGCGTAATGGCTAGTTCGAATTTAGAAGGCTTCACAGCAGATATTTCAAAGTCTCTCTCAGGACCTGAATGGTTAAGTGAAATTCGAAACAAAGCGTACTCTGATTTAGATCAGGTAGAAGCCCCTGACACTGAAGAAGAGGTTTGGCGCTACTCCCGTGTCAATGAACTCAAATTGAGTGAGCTCACACCTAACTCTAAACGTCCGGAAAACCTCACCTCTTTACCAATAGACCGGTTCTCTTCATCCAGTGCAACTGTCGTTCTTCAAGACGGATGGATCTCAGACATCACCATCGAAAAAGAAACCGAAGAAGCTGGGGTTATTATCTGCCCAGTAGGAGATTTAGAAGACGGAGCAAAGTATTTCGGAGCAGTATTAGAAAAACCCGTAGATCTATTTGGATACCTAAATCGGGCTTTCGGACCTGAACCTCTCGTGGTTGTTGTACCACAAGGAACCGTAATAAAAGACCCCATAGTGATAGTTAGTCTCACAGACACCAACGAAGCTGTATTCCCTCGAATCATGGTTCATTGTGAAGACAACTCCGAAGTGAAAGTGGTAGAAATCCAAACATCATCAAACGCAGAAGCAGTAATTTCACCAGTTTTAGAAGTCACAGTTGGACGAGCCGCTCGTTACAGCCACTGTGTAGTGCAGAACCTAGGAGCGGAAACCTGGCAATTCGCTCATCAAGTTGTAGACGCTGGCAAAGACGCCAGCGCCGAGTTTTATATAGCTGGTATCGGCGGGGAGTATGTACGCACAAGAACTGATTGTCGGTTAACCGGTCGGGGAGCGTTTAGTAGAATTAACGCCGCCTATTTTGGCGAAGACGATCAAACAATGGATTTCCGAACTTTCCAAGATCACATCAGTTCAGATACAACCAGCGATCTGCTCTTTAAAGGAGCCTTAGCGGACTCTTCTCGCTCCATCTATAGCGGCCTGACAAAAATCCGCCCCGAAGCTTCTCGAACTCGAGCAAATCAAACAAACAGAAACATCAAGTTAGATCCAGAAGCATGGGCAGAAAGCATCCCAAACTTAGAAATTGAGAACAACGATGTCGTCTGTAGTCACGCATCAACTGTTTCTCCAGTAGATGAAGACGAGTTGTTTTATATCGAAAGTCGCGGCGTGCCCACTTCAGTGGCGGAGCGACTCATCCTTGAAGGATTCTTTAACGAAATAATTTCCTCATTCCCAGTTCAAGAAGTATCTGCAATCCTTCAAGAAGCGATTGTAGGGAAGTTAGATCGACGAACTCTCAATCAAAGCGAGCAACAACTATGAATAAAATTCCTGTTTGCTCCCTAGGGGAAATTTCTGAAAACAAAACTCAGGTTTTTGATGTAGATGGAAGGTCAGTTTTGGTTCTCCAACTCGGCGAAAAATATTTTGCTGTTGAATCCATATGCAGTCACGCTGACGTCTCATTGGAAGACGGAGATGTTGATGCAAATGACTGCACAATTGAATGCCCTAAGCACGGCAGCCTCTTCTCTTTAGAAAACGGCGAAGCACTCACTCTTCCAGCAACTAAACCGTTAGAAACATGGTCGGTGTCAACAGATGGAGAAAACGTGGTGATAGAGATATGACAAATTCTTCGCTAGTAATAAAAAATCTTCATGTTTCAGTATCTGGAAAGCCAATATTGAAAGGTATCAATTTAGAGATCCTTCCTGGAGAAGTTCATGTCGTGATGGGACCTAATGGTTCAGGGAAATCAACACTTTCCTACGCTTTGATGGGACACCCGGAATATGAGGTAACCGAAGGTGAAGTAACTCTTGACGGTAAAGACATGTTGGCTTTACCGTCTTGGCAAAGAGCTCAAGCCGGATTGTTTCTGTGCCTTCAACACCCGATTGAAGTCCCTGGGGTCACATTGGAATCCGTTCTTACAGAATCGGCGCGAGCAGCAGGACGTGAAACGTCAACGATCAAGAAACAAATGCTTGAAGAAGCGGAAAGTATCGGCTTCGAAGAAAAACTTCTTGAACGCCCAATGAACGTCGATCTTTCTGGTGGGGAGAAGAAGCGAAACGAGACACTACAACTCGGAGTGTTGAGTGCCCGTTATGCCGTATTAGATGAAATTGATTCTGGACTTGATGTAGATGCTCTTGCCGCGGTGTCACAACGCATTCAAGGCTTTACTCATGATCAGAACTTAGGTGTCTTAGCGATAACTCACTTCAGTCGACTGTTGGAAGTTCTTGAACCCGACAAAATACATATTCTAAATGATGGATGTATCCAGTTAACTGGAGGGCCAGAACTCGTGAACCAATTAGAAGAAGAGGGTTATCAGGTTCTTTTAGGAAACTAGATTCCTGATCTTAATTCTCGTCTAACTCTTCGAAACATTGTTCAAGAGTGTTCCAGCCCAGAGTCGCACATTTGATGCGCACAGGAAATTTCACGACGCCCTGAAGAGCCTGTAAGTCACCTAAGCCTGTCGTGGAGGAGTCAACTGTTTCCGAACCGCCTTCAAGACTTTTTTCATGAATAGACATCAGTTGTTTGAAAGAATAAATAATGCCTTCAACCTCTTCTAAAGTTTTCCCCGTAATTGCAGTGGTCATCATGGAAGCAGAAGATTGACTAATTGAACAACCTTGTCCGTCAAATTTGATATCAACGATCACTCCATCGTCCACTTGGATATGAACTTTGATCTCATCACCGCAAAGTGGATTAAAACCTTCTGCCATTACTGCAGGGGGAACTTCTAACTCTCCCTGATTTCTCGGATTTCGATAATGATCAAGAATTATTTCTCTATAAAGGTCTTCTAATCCAGACATAATTAAATACTCATCTAGTTTTACTTATCGCGAAAAGAACTTGCCAGTTGCCTCTAAAGCATCGGCAAGAGCATCAACATCGGACTCATCGTTGTAAAGATAAAGCGAAGCTCGCACTGTTGAACCTACACCGAGCAATTTCATTAACGGCTTTGCGCAATGATGACCTGCCCTCACACATACGCCGTGGTCATCAAGGACCTGACTGACATCATGTGGGTGAATATCTTGGTAAGCCATTGAAAGAACTCCTCCACGTACTGACACATCATGGGGCCCATGAATGATCAATTCGTCACCAAAACGATCCTTCAAAGTGTTCAAAGCGTAAGTAGTGAGAGTTCTTTCATGTTCTAAAACATTGTTCATACCGACAGATTCCAGATAATCAACTGCCGCTCCAAGTCCCACAATCTCAGAAATAGGAGGAGTTCCTGCTTCGAATTTCCAAGGGATGGTATTAGCGGTAAAGCCTTCTTGGGTTACATCGAGAATCATTTCTCCGCCGCCAAGAAAAGGAGGCATTTGCTCTAGAAGATCTGAACGCCCCCACAGCACTCCAATACCAGTTGGTCCACACATTTTGTGGCCGGTGAAGGCGAGAAAATCGCAGCCAAGCTCTTCAACATCTGTAGGGCGATGAGGAACGTACTGGCTTGCGTCAACTAAACAAAGAGCACCAACAGCATGAGCAGCGTCAGCGAGTGTCCGTACGGGAGGAACAGTTCCTAAAACATTGGAAGCCCCTGACACTGCGACAAGTTTCACTCCTTCGAGCAAACGATCGAGATCGGTAAGGTCAAGCAAACCCGATTCAGTTAGAGGAATCCACCGAACTTCAATTCCTTGCGATTCAGCAAGTTGATGCCAAGGAACAATGTTGGCGTGATGTTCAAGCGATGAGAGAAGAACGACGTCACCTTCGCCGAGATTAGCTGCACCCCAAGATTTCGCTACAAGATTTATGGACTCCGTAGCGTTCTTTGTGAAAATTATTTCTTCAGAGCGTTCAGATTTGATGAAATCAGAGATTTTCTCTCTGGCATCCTCCATAGCAGTGGTGGCTTTCTCCGCCAAATGATAAGCACCACGGTGAACATTCGCATTGATTTCTTCGTAATAGCTGCTAACTACATCAATCACTTTTTGAGGCTTCTGAGAAGTAGCAGCAGAATCAAGGTAAATCAGAGAATCGTTATGTTCTTCACATGACAGAAGGGGAAAATCTTTTTTAATATCAGATACGTCAAAACTCATGAAACTATTTCCGTTTTAAAGGCATCGAATCCTTCGGCTTCGAGTTGAACAGCCAGATCAGGGCCACCGCTTTTAATAATCTTTCCATCCATCAAAACGTGGACAATATCGGGCTGCAAATAATCAAGAAGGCGCTGATAGTGAGTAATCGTCAAAATTCCTAACTCTTCACGCTCTTTCCGAACAGCGGTCACGCCATCAGCAACAGTTTGAAGAGCATCAATGTCAAGACCTGAATCAGTTTCATCAAGGATTGCCATCTCCGGTTCAAGTATGGCCATCTGAAGAATCTCATTTCGTTTCTTTTCGCCGCCAGAGAACCCTTCGTTTAGGTAGCGGTCAGCGAAAGAAGAATCCATTCCTAGTCGTTCCATCCATTCCATAATGGCAAGGCGTAACTCTAGCACTGATAAGTCGATGCCTTTGCGAGCGGAAAGAGCTTGACGCAAGAAATTTATAACGGATACTCCGGCGACTTCTTGCGGATACTGGAAAGCAAGAAACAGTCCAGATCTCCCACGCTCATCCGCAGACCATTCGTTTATATCGTCGCCACGGAATTTAATAGTGCCTTCAGTTATTTCGTATTCAGGACTCCCAAGAAGAACCGAAGCTAAAGTAGATTTTCCCGAACCGTTAGGACCCATCAAAGCATGAAACTCCCCAGAGTTAACGACGAGATCGACACCGCGTAAAATAGGCTCACCTTCAAGCGTAGATGCGTGAAGATTTTGAACTTCAAATAAAGGTTTATTTTTCCCAGCCATACTTAAAGTCTATTAACTTCAACGGATTAACACTATGCAGATAGGGGAAATTAGATGATTACCATCCGCGTTCTATCCAAGTATCCAACAACGGTTGCTCAGCACCAATTGTTGTTGCATCTCCATGCCCCGGCAAAACATGGGTTTCAGGTGATAAAGCAGCAAACAAACGTCTATCAATCGAGTTGATGATTTGATCAAAATTGCCACCATATTCACAAGTACCAGGCCCACCTGGGAAAAGAGTGTCTCCAGAGAAAAGAATTGGTGACCCATCAAGGAGAAAACAGATAGAACCAGGCGTATGACCGGGGGTGGTTATTGTATGAAGGCGCAACTTTCCTACTTCAATAACGGATTCATCTTCAAGGAGATAGTCGTAGCCATCTAAAAGTGCGGCGTCTGCCTGAGTAACTCCGACTTCATATCCGGCATCCCGTACTGCTGGAACAGCGCCAATGTGATCCCAATGCCCATGAGTTTCAAGCACAGTACGAACGTCAAGCACTCGACACATTTCAAGAAGCTTGTCGTGCTCGTTAGCTGCATCTATAAGAACTGAATCTCCTGTCTCTCTGCATCGAAGCACAAAAACATTGTTGTCTAGATCACCAACCACAATTCTGTGAATTTCTGCTTGAGTATCACACCAATAAAGAGAAACTCCCGGGACACCAGTAGAAACGTGATCGGTGTGATTGCAAGGATGAGAAGCTATTGAGGGTTCTAAAGAATCATTCATCTCTATATCATGACCGATTAGAAACAATTTGTCTTATCTTGCCGGTGTAGTCGTTCAGGTCCAAGGGCTGGTAGAACTTCTAGGTGGCAATTTAGCCAAATTAAACAAACATCTAGACAGGAGAGCGTCACGTGAACTTCGCCTTTAGCGAGGAGCAAGAACAACTTCGGGAATTTGTGCGTCAATTTCTTGACAACTATTCCGCCGAAGCAACAGTTCGTGAATTAATGGAAACCGAAGAGGGCTACGACTCAGATACTTGGGCAATGATGGCCGAACAGCTAGGACTGCAAAGTCTTATTATCCCAGAGGAACATGGCGGCCAAGGATTCGGATATGTAGAACTTGTAGTCGTAATGGAAGAAATGGGACGAGCTTTGCTCTGCGCCCCATTCTTCTCAACAGTTGTATTAGCAGCAAACACCTTGATCCATAGTGGAGACGAATCTGCAGCCGCAGAAATACTTCCAGGAATCGCAAGCGGAGAAACAATCGCCACATTGGCGTTCACCGAAGAAAATGGACGCTGGGACGAAGAAGGCATCACCATGGAAGCAACCGCTGACGGTGATTCATGGAATCTTTCTGGAACAAAAATGTATGTCCTTGATGGAAACACCGCCGATGTCGTACTTGTGGCCGCACGCACAAGCAAAGGTGTGTCACTATTTAAAGTTGACGGCGACACATCCGGTTTGACCCGTACCGCACTCGCCACCATGGATTTAACACGAAAACAAAGTCGAATGGATTTCGATAATGTTTCCGCCACATTGATAGGAACAGAAGGAGAGGGATGGGCTGTTCTTGAAACAGTTCTAAACCTAGCCGCAGTTGCCTTAGCAGCAGAACAAGTTGGTGGGGCACAAATATGTCTAGACACTGCAGTTCAATATGCGAAAGATCGCGTACAGTTTGGCCGTCCAATTGGTTCATTCCAGGCAATCAAACACAAGTGTGCAGACATGTTACTTGAAGTGGAATCAGCTAAATCTGCCGCTTATTACGCAGGGTGGTGCGCTTCAGAAATGAACGATGAACTACCTTCAGTTGCATCACTTGCCAAGGCATATTGCTCTGAAGCTTATTTCAACACCACTGCAGAAAATATTCAGATTCACGGAGGTATAGGATTCACGTGGGAACACCCTGCTCATCTCTATTTCAAGAGAGCAAAAAGTTCAGAACTTCTTTTCGGCGATCCGACTTACCACAGAGAACTTCTTGCACAACGAATCGGCATATAAGTCGACACAGCCATATTTGGCTCAGAATAAATGATCTGGTTGTTTCTATTTCTCGGAATCTTCCTTGTAGTAGCAATAGCTCTCGCTTTTGTCGGGTCAACAACTAGACGACTAGAGCAAAATGTTTCCCCTGTCGTATTCGAACTCGAAGATGCAGTTGATTGGATAGCGGAACAGCTTCCGGACGAAGCAGCCGCTCAATTAACTCGCGATGAAGTAGTAACGATTACCCAATGGTGGCTCGAATACTTCAATCAAAATGGTTTAGCCACTAATCATGGTTTGGAACTAGGTGATCAGGCACTCTCCGACGAAACTCAGAAAAAAGTAATAGAAATCGATGAAGCAGTAGATTTTGTTATCGCTCAATCCTTAAACGAAGACCAACCACTAGATTCAGTAGCAGTAGTTGTTGTCGTAGATTTACTTAGAATCTATCTAACAGAGATGGGTGCTATTACTGGAATAGCAGAGGAGGGATAATGAACATGATAAATCGTTCTGCTCCCGTTTTTATCGCCGGACACAAAGGCTTAGTCGGCTCAGCAATAGTCCGACGCCTCGAATTAGAAGGATTTACGAATCTTTTAACCGCAACTCGTGATGATCTTGATCTCCGGCGACAATCATCAGTAGATGAATGGTTTAGCGAACACAAACCTCAATATGTATTTCTTGCTGCTGGCACAGTAGGTGGCATAGGAGCTAATAGCAGTCGACCAGCTGATTTCATTTACGACAATTTAATGATTCATGGGACAGTAGTGCATGCCAGTCATCAAATCGGAGTAGAAAAGCTCCTTTACCTTGGCAGTTCATGTATTTATCCACGGTTAGCCAATCAACCCATGAAGGAAGATGAATTACTTAGTGGCCAACTGGAACCCACTAACGAATCTTACGCAATTGCAAAGATCGCGGGAATAAAACTATGTGAAAGCTACCGGCGCCAACATGGTTGTGACTTTATTTCAGCCATGCCGACAAACCTTTATGGACCCGGAGACAATTTTGATCTTGAAGACAGTCATGTGTTACCCGCTCTTATACGGCGCTTTCATGAAGCAAAGATTTCTGACGAAAAAGAAGTTCAAATTTGGGGCACAGGGTCCGCTCATCGAGAATTCTTACATGTTGATGACTTAGCAGATGCTTGCCTGTTTCTCATGGATAACTATTCAGACATAGAACATATAAACGTAGGAACCGGTCAGGATGGTTCGATAGCTGAACTGGCTGAACGAGTGCGTGATTTAGTGCATCCAGAAGCAAAAATTTCTTTTGATACTTCTAAGCCAGATGGAATGCCGCGAAAAGTTTTAGACATCTCTAAAATCAAGGATCTTGGCTGGGAGCATCAAATCTCACTCACTGAAGGTCTAGCTTCTACGTATAGTTGGTTTCTAAAAGCATTAGAAGAAAACGAAGCCCGACTCTAAGAAAAGTTATTCTTGCTTAGACTTCCCAGCGGACTTTTGAGCCTTCTTCCACTCTCTAACACTTAACAATGCTTCAGGTCCGTCTATATCTGCGACAGAGCGGGGAGTGTTATCAGCAAATGGGCCGGCGTAATCCATCCACCCTTCTGGAGTTACCCCCATTCGTTTAGCGAGTAAAGCGATAAAAATCATTGTTTTTTCAGCGCCATATCCTGGAAGTTCTCGAATTCGCTTAGACAGTTCTTCTCCAGAGACTCCCTTTTCCCAAAGCCCAGCAGGATTTCCGTCATAATAATCAACAAGGTATTGACACATTTCTTGAATTCTTTTACCCATAGAAGCAGGAAAACGATGGATAGCTGGTTTTTCACAGCATAAAGAAACGAAGGATTCAGGATCATATGCAGCTATTTCTGAAGCATCCAGATCTCCGAGACGTTCAAAAAGCGTAGCGGGGCCACGGAAAGCCCATTCCATAGGAACCTGCTGGTCTAACAGCATTCCAATTAGTAAAGCGAGCGGATTGGAATTAAGGAGATGATCCGAATCTGCGTTCCCGGTGATTGCAAGTGTTCCTTCAGGAAAAACAGCCATATGAGTATCCTTACAACTTTCTTGAGAATTAAAGTACGTACCTAGTTAATTCTAGATCTATAAATGAAAAAGAGAAAATCACTTGGCATCATCATGAAGGAAGAAAACACAGATTAATGCTGGCACGAACTAGGGTCTGAATTCATGAACGAATCCAGTCAAGTGGTTTACACCGATGGCGCCTGTTCAGGAAACCCTGGTCCAGGTGGATGGGCTTGGGTAATTCCTGATGGTTCATTCGCAGCTGGATTTGATCCGGCGACCACGAATCAACGCATGGAACTGACCGCGACATTAGAAGCCCTTAGAAGCATTGAAGGTTCGCTGCTTGTTGTAAGTGATTCAACATATGTTGTGCATTGTTTTCGTGATCGCTGGTGGGAAGGATGGATTCGCCGAGGATGGGTCAACAGCCAGAAAAAAGCTGTTGCAAACCAGGATTTGTGGAAACCATTAATAGACCTTTATCTAGAACGGCGAAATGTTGAGTTCAAATGGGTGAAAGGACATTCAGGTGATCGCTGGAACGATGAAGCTGACCGTCTTGCCGTAGATGCAGGAACCCGTCAAGTCAATTTGCGAGGTTGAGAAGGTTTAACCACTTAATAATTGACGCCTTGGGAGTCCGTGGAGTGGCAACAACTACTAACACCTTCCGTAGTTGATCTGACTGACTAGCTGTCATCGTCAAATTCGGTCCACACATCTGAACTTCAGTGTTCTCTTCTGACCTTTCATTAACACTCAGAAATCCCTTAACGCGCACAACCCCTGAAGGACGGCTTTTCTCCCACACCTCAATAGACGCAAGGTCGACTGGCTTAGGGAACTCAAGAGTGACAGAAACATGATCAATTGGAGAAATATTTCTTTCTACTCCTACTTCCTCAAGTCCAAAAAGCATCGAAGCGGAAATAGGGCTTCGTAAAATCATGGCAGAACTCAAACTCTTCAACCATTGCTCTACTATATGGATCTCATCATCTTCTAGTAAGTCACAATGAGATAACAAAACAAGATCCGCTGCTGCGATCTGAGAGCAAATTGTTTCTCCTACATAGGGGTCTCCGCTTCGCTCAATAACAGTTGACGCATCAACAAGAACGACCACTCCATCTAAAAAATATCCGGGGGTGTGACCCCATTGAGCGATTTTACGAGGCTCTCCAACACCAGAAACTTCAACAACTACACGATCAATTTGATCGGACCGGGCCCTGATCTGAGTCAGAGTTTCAGCGAAACCATCGATTAGAGAACAACAAATACAACCATTAGTCAAACTGATTGTGTCTCCGTCATGGCTTAAAATCAGGGATTCATCAATGTTGACTTCCCCAAAGTCATTAACCACGATGGCTAAACGCCCAATTGTAGAATCGGTTAAAAGATTATTGATCAGACTAGTTTTACCCGCCCCTAGGTAACCCCCGATCACGGTAAAAGGGAGCACGTTTTCAATCATGTGTTTTCAGCTGGAAAAATCTTTCCACCCGACATAGTCCCCCAGATAGGAACATCTCTTAAATCATTAGGGTCAATTGTGTAAGGGTCTTCTTCAAGAATAGCAAGATCAGCAAACTTTCTAGGAGCGATAGATCCGATTTCACCATCCATCTTTAATTGGTATGCCGCACCCAAAGTCACTGCATGTAAAGCTTCATCAACAGTGATTTGCTCTTCAGCACCTAAAACAAATCCAGAAGCAGTCCTACGATTAACAGCAGCCCAAGCAACATGAAGCGAACCTAAAGGAGTCACCGGAGCATCACAATGCATTGATACAGGTACTCCTGCATCAAGAGCGGTTCGGGCAGAATTCATACGAGCAGCTCTATCAGGTCCAACTGTTGAGGTGACGTGCTGATCTCCCCAATACCACGTGTGATTAGAGAACAAATTAACACACATATTTAGAGCCGAAATTCTTCGATATTGCTCTGGGCTCGTAAGTTGACAATGTTGAACGGTGTAGCGGTGATCAGTTTTAGGAAATTCAGATAAGAGAGTCTCGACTGTCTCTAAGAAGACATCAACTGCTTCGTCTCCATTGCAATGTACATGAATCAGCAAACCAGCTTCATGAAAGGGGCGAAGAAGTTCAGTGAGTTGTTCAGGAGGAAAAACCCACATTCCATTCGAACGATCATCAAGATAGCCAGGCCACCGAAGCCGCGCTGTGTAACCTTGGATTGAGCCATCTAACACAACCTTCACTGCCCCTAATCTCAACTTGTCACTAGATTTCTCTTTTGCAATTAATAGGTTCTCTGTTGATGTTTGACTCATGGCCGGAGAATCAAAAATGAACATCCGAGCCGGAAAAGCTTCATTGTCTACAACATCACGCCACTCATCAATAGTTGTTTGATTAGTGGACAAAGGGTTTCCAAGGTCAGTCAAAGTGGTGATCCCTGCTTTATTCGCTAATCGCCCCAAAGCCCATTTTGTATCTTGGGCTTTCATGCGACCAAAAAAAGACCGAAAAACTGTACCAGCGAGTGACATAGCGGCAGGTTCTTGAAGTTCACCAATCGGATTCCCCTCAGCATCCTTTGGTATCCCTTCCATAGGAGTTTCTGAATTGATTCCTTCCAAGTCCATTAATGCGGAGTTGACAGTGGCAAGATGAGCGCTTGCATGTAAGACAAATATTGGTCGAGATAAAGAAACCTGATCTAGGTGACTCCCCACGAGACGTTCTTCAGAAAAATAAATTGGATCTAAGCCCCAAGCCAGCAGAGGTTCATTTGGATCTTCAAGAGAATCGTCGGCTACACGTAAACGATCGATGACCTCATTTATATTTTTACAGCCTGTCCAAATCTTTCCGTTAGGATCCGACCGGTTAAAGAAACCACAATAAGTGTGCATCCATAGCCCCGCAGCCATCCCGTGACTATGGGCTTCGACAAAACCCGGCAAGAGTATTTTCCCAGCGAACGTGTTATCAACTTCGTAATTAGCAATGGAACGCATTTCGTCAAGAGTCCCTGCAGCAAAAAAACGTTCACCCCTTATCGCAACCGCAGAAACAGTAGGTCGAGAGGGGTCCATCGTGTAAATAGCGGCCGCTGGATAGATGGTTGTAACTTCCACACTCACACTCTAGTTCCTATAGGTCTCTTAGATTTCAATTAATCCGTGACAATCTATCTCTTTCGCGTCTAAAGTCAGAATTACCGAAGAGAGGAGGTGGTCCAGATTAGTAGCAAACGTTATGGGACTTCGGAGGTGGGTGGCCGCTAGGCGGTTCTGGACCATCTGGCGAAATTTCGCCAGCCACCCTCAGATTTGGTTGTCAGCATTGGTCCCATCTGGCATAAAGACCGTTCTGAGATATCCAGAAAAGTTCTAACAATTTGAACTCTGGGGATGCACTTTTGTGCATCCCCAGACTATTTTCCACTGAGAAGAAAAAAAGATAGAAAAGGTGACATTAGGAGAGAACGGCAGATAACAGATTCAGAGCGCCTCACCTATAAAAATGATGGCAGCGCTTATCTCGTTCCAATTAAGAAGAAATTTTCTCTTTCTTAGTGTGGCGCCAGATAAGCCAACCAAAAAGAAACTGAAAAGGAAGACGTACGAAGTTTCGCACACGAACATCAGAAGCATCTTCCATACGGATAGTTTTCCCAAACTCGTCAGTCTCAAAACCAACATCGTTGATAAACATGTCAATATTTGCTGGATAAACAGCAACTAATAGAAGTAGTAAGCCCCAAGCCGCTTGACGCCTACTCTTTTTAGGAATAAGCGCTAAACCAAGAAAAATTTCAGCAGTTCCAGATACAAGATTCGCGAAAGTTGGATTCGGAAACCATCTTGGAACAATCGCTTCAAAAAAGTCTTGATTGATGAAGTGGTAAATACCGGCAGCTGCAAACGAGCCCCCAAGGAGAAAAGCTTCAATATCATGTCGCGCATTTTTGTCTCGAAAAATATTACGAGAGTTCATCGATTCTCTTTCTAAAGTTGTTCAAACCTGTATAAACACTATTCCGTTATTCGTATATTCTCCGCTATTCTGCAGGTATGGACAAACCATCAGTTTTTTCTCATAGCCAGTTTCTTGGAGACAAGCGAACACAACAGGTTTACGACCTTGAAGATGTAACGAACGAAGAAGATATGTCAATCATTCTTGACGAGCTACTGTCAGCTGAGACTTTTCTTTGTTTCAGTCCAGACACCCTCGCTGAAGCCCGAAATCGTGGATATCGACTTCGTTCAGTCTGATTAACCGCCGGTCTGTTCTCGGATGAGATTCAGTGCGCTTCCTGCTTTAAACCATTCAATCTGATCTTGCGAAAGAGTGTGCTTTACCAAAATATCTGTTGAAGAACCATCTGCATGTGAAACTCGGATTTGAACTGGAACTCCGGGGGCCAAGCTAGACAATCCAAGAATTGAAATGCGGTCATTCTCTCCTATGGAGTCATAATCTGATGAATTAACAAAAGTTAAGGCAAGTACTCCTTGTTTTTTCAAGTTTGTTTCATGAATGCGAGCAAAGGAACGTGCTAACACGGCTTTCGCTCCGCGGAAACGAGGTTCCATAGCGGCATGTTCTCGTGACGAACCTTCACCCATATTTTCGTCACCGATAGCGACCCAAGCTATGCCCGCTTCGTGGTAACGCTTAGCGATCTCAGGGTAGGGGCGACACTCTCCATCAGTTACATCAAGTCCGACTCCCACCTCACCAGAAAATGCGTTCACAGCACCCATATATAGATTTCCAGAAATGTTTTCAAGATGCCCGCGATAAGTCAACCAAGGTCCTGCCATTGAAATATGGTCAGTGGTGCACTTGCCTTGTGCTTTTAACAGGACAGGCATGTCAACAAAATCTTCCCCATTCCAAGCTTCGAAAGGAGTTAGGACTTGAAGGCGTTCACTTGAAGGAGATACGACTACGTCTATGTGGGAGCCATCTTCTGGAGGTGCCTGAAAAGTATCCTCTCCCGGGTCAAATCCATCTGCAGGTAATTCAATACCGTCTCCCACAAAAAGGCGAACTTCCTCACCGTGATCGTTTATTAGCGTGTCTCGGGCCGGGTCAAAATCAAGACGTCCCGCCAAAGTTAAAGCGATCACAGTTTCTGGAGAAGTGACAAAAGCATGGGTTGTTGCGTAACCATCATTTCGTTTTGGAAAGTTTCGGTTGTAACTCGTAACAATTGAATTAGGTATACCATCATCCAAATCCTGCCTATCCCATTGCCCGATACACGGACCACAAGCATTAGCGAGAACAGTTGCACCTAAAGCCTCAAAGTCTGCAAGTAACCCATCTCTTTCAATGGTGGCTCTAACTTGTTCAGATCCAGGTGTGACTAGCAGAGGGATCTTAGCGGTCAGCCCTTTGTTGGCTGCATCACGCGCTATTGAAGCCGCTCGAGTTATGTCCTCATAGGAAGAGTTAGTACAAGACCCTATTAAGCCTGCACTTACTTCAATTGGCCATCCGTTTGCTTTGGCTTCTTCACCTAAATCTGACACTGGTCTAGCCAGATCAGGGGTGTGTGGTCCGTTGATATGCGGAGACAAGGTCGAGAGGTCAATTTCAATAACTTGATCAAAAAAATCTGAGGGGTTGGATTCAACTTTGCTATCAGCTCTTAAGTGTTCAGCGACGTTGTTTGCTGCGTCAGCTGTTTCTTCCCTGCCAGTTGCTTTCAAGTAACGGGCGATAGCTTCGTCGTAAGCGAATAGAGAAGTTGTAGCCCCAATTTCTGCTCCCATATTGCATATGGTGGCTTTACCAGTAGCAGAAAGGCTTCTCGCCCCGGGGCCAAAATACTCAACGATTGCTCCGGTGCCGCCTTTTACCGTCAAGATTTCTGCAACTTTCAGAATCACATCTTTCGGGGCAGCCCAGCCGTCAAGCTCACCAGTCAGGTGAATGCCGATTAATTTGGGCCATTTTGCATTCCAAGGAAACCCGGTCATGACGTCCACTGCGTCGGCGCCACCAACCCCAATTGCGATCATTCCTAATCCGCCCGCATTTGGGGTGTGACTATCTGTTCCGATCATCATTCCACCCGGGAAGGCATATTGTTCAAGAACAACTTGGTGAATTATTCCGGACCCTGGTTTCCAAAACCCTGCTCCGTAGCGAGCACAAACAGACTCAAGGAATGAATAAACTTCCTCGTTGCCATCTACCGCAGTCAGAAGATCTGTTTTTCCATCGATCTTTGCTTGGATCAGATGATCGCAATGAGTGGTTGTTGGTACCTGAACTTCATTTAATCCTGCGGTCATGAATTGAAGCCAAGCCATTTGTGCTGTGGCATCTTGCATGGCGACACGATCAGGTCTCATATCAACATATGAAACCCCACGTTCTAAATCAGTATTCTCTGGGTCGTCGAGATGGTTTATAAGTATTTTCTCTGCGAGAGTAAGAGGCCGCCCTAACGTGTCTCTTCCTTTTTGAATACGGGTTTCAAGAGTGGAATAAACTTTATTTATAAGTTCGATAGGAGTGGAAGCAGCTACTGTCATACTTCAAGTATCTACGAAGTTTCTGGATTTAACTGACTATTCAGGCATAAAAATCTTTGTTTTTTCTAATTCCCAAAGTTCTATAATTATTTGATCAGAAAAATCGCCATTTTTGTTGCCCCTAAGCTTTATTTGATGGTCTTACGCGTAGTTCTTGCTGCCCGCCACCACAGGCCCCCCGAACAGGCTGCTAAGTTTCGACAATGGGCATAGTTGAGGAAGATATAAGGAGAGTTCGGGACGAGACCGACATCGTCCAAATCATCAATCAACACACTCAACTACGAAAAGTTGGTACTCGCTGGCAGGGATCGTGTCCTTTTCATGATGAGAATACTCCCTCTTTTTCAGTCAACTTTGAACTTGGGGTTTATTATTGTTTTGGATGTCGTGCTAGTGGAGACGCAATCACGTTTGTTAGAGAAAAAGAAAATCTTGATTTCGCTGGAGCAGTTGAATATTTAGCAGCGAAAGCAAATATTTCGCTCAGATATACCGACAAAAATGAAAATGAAACCAAAGGACGCAGGCAAGAACTTTTAGAACTTGTTGGAAAGGCAGTCAATTTTTATCATGACTGTCTTATTAATCAACCTGAAGCCCGCCCGGCTCGCGAGTATTTAAAATCACGCGGTTACAACAGGGAAATAGCCGCACAGTTCTCTTTGGGTTGGGCGCCAGCCGAGTGGGACAATTTAGCAAAACATTTACACGTTTCTGCAGAAGATCTCCAAGACGCAGGTTTGGGTGGGTTAAATCGTTATGGCAAACAATATGACTTTTTTCGAGATCGCGTAATGTTTCCGATCTTTAATGAAAGAGGAGAACCTGTTGGATTTGGGGGGCGGCAACTTCCGGAAGGGGAAGGACCTAAATATAAAAACACTTCTGATGCGGCCAAAATTTATTCAAAGAGTCAAGTTCTCTATGGCCTTAATTGGGCAAAAACGGAAGCAGGAAGATTAAGCGAAATAGTTGTATGCGAAGGCTACACCGATGTGATTGGGGCTCATTTAGCTGGAATAGAAAGAGCTGTAGCAACTTGTGGTACTGCTATGACCTCTGATCATGCGAAAAAACTCAGACGTTTCGCTCCAAGAATTGTTTTAGCCTATGACGCAGATAATGCGGGCCAAGCCGCCGCTGAAAGGGTATATGGCTGGGAAGAAGAATTTGAATTGGAATTCGCTATTGCAGACCTTCCAGAAGGTTCAGACCCAGGCGAGTTATCTAGAAAGGACCCAGCGGCTCTTCGTCGAGCTGTTGAAGAGGCAAAACCGTTTCTTCAGTTTCTTATAGATCGAGAGTTAAAACGTGGAGATCTCTCTACACCTGAACGGCAGGTACGTACAGCTGAAGAGGCAGCACGACTTGTTACTGAGCACCCAAATCCAATGGTTAGGGATTCATATGTGATTCAAATAGCTGATACTTGCCATGTGAACCCTGAGGACCTTCGCCGTCGAATGCAAGATCTTGCCCCCAGAACACCAACGCAGAAGAGAATTAGCGAAGAAGGAATAGAAAAAGAAAAAGTATTCAAGATAGAAATCGCAGAAGTCGAAAGACAGGCTTTAGAAATTCTTCTCCACAGACGAGAAGAAATAGTCGACTATTTACTACCGGCTTTATTTTTAACCGGAGTGGCGCGAGAAGCATATGAAACAGTTGAAGATGCCAATGGGGATTTTCACGCCGCGCGGGAAATGGCAGAAGAATCGGTGTCGTCAATACTGGTTGAAGTAGTGGCGAGCGAAGCCACTGAAGAGGATTCTTTAGGAGTACTTTCAAGATTATTGGCATTAGCTGCAGAGCAAAAAGCAGCAGAATTGTCTGCAGTCGCAAAACGTGAAGACAATTACGACAGAGAACTCCTAGATGATATTCAGTATTTGCGTAGTCAAGTAGCAACTCTTAGAGAAGTTCCAGAAGATGTCAAGGCACTCAAGCCGCTACTTGAATGGTTTAGGAGCGCTACGTCTTGAAACAAGAAAACGGATCTAAATTGCCGCAATGGGAAAATGTGGATCCTCACGAATTTTCACGCCTCATTCGTCACGGAAAGGTCAGTGGCCAACTAAGTCTTGATGAAATACTGGAAGTGTTAAGGGACGCAGAATTGATGCCTTCATTAGTAGCGGAGGTGAGAGAAGCGCTCGAAAAAGAAGGCATCTCTCTTGATGATCAAGTTGTAGCCCAAGAAGGTAGTGAGCCACAAGAGGGCGAGATGAAAATAATTCTCCCCCCTAAACGCAACCTCAAGCGGCGACGCAATAAAAAAAATGTCTCCGAAAAAAGTGGATCTTCAGACTCGACACAACGGTATTTAAGTGAAATTGGCGAAGTTGCTTTACTTGAACCTCAAGAAGAAGTTGATTTGGCGATGGAGATGCGCGACGGAATGGAAGCCGAAGCACAATTGGCTGAATTTCATGCAACCGGGAAGTTGGAGAATCTTTCACGAGTTGAATTATCAAAACTACGGCGACGGCAACGCAGAGGAGAACAAGCAAGAGATCGGCTTACTCGGGCAAATCTTCGATTAGTTGTTTCTATAGCAAAAAAGCATGTTGGCCGCGGGTTACCTCTTTTGGATTTAGTTCAAGAAGGAAACTTAGGGTTAATGCGTGCTGTAGAGAAGTTTGATGGAACTAAGGGTTATAAATTCTCTACTTATGCAACTTGGTGGATCCGTCAGAGCGTGAGCAGGGCGGTGTCTGATCAGGCAAGAACAATAAGGATTCCAATACATACTGCCGATGCGATGAACAGGGTTGTTCGAGCAGAAAGAGATCTCTCCCAAGAGTTTGGTAGGAAACCAACTATTGAAGAGATAGCAGAGAGAGCAGCAGTAGATCCAGAAAAAGCTGACGAACTTTTACAACTCAACTTGAGTCAAGGAACCCTTTCATTGGATCTTCCAATGGGAGAAGAAGGCGAAGTAAGCCTTGCCGACGTTCTACCCGACTCACAAGTAGAAACTCCAGAGTCCGCGGTTACTCATCAGGTTCTTACTGGAGAGATTTCAGAAGTTCTTGATGGATTGGAAGAACGAGAAAGAGAAATCGTTCGAATGCGGTTCGGGCTAGATGGTGTGGAGCCAAAAACCCTTGAAGAGGTGGGACGCCACTTTAAAGTAACTCGAGAGAGAGTCCGACAAATAGAAATCCGTATTCTCGCTAAATTACGGCATCAACAACGCTCAAAGACTTTCCGCGAATACTTAGATCAGTCTTAAATCTTTTATCTACGCGCAGGTCGCCACGTCAAACGCGAACCTAGAAGATGTCCTACGGGTGAAGTTCCGATAAGAACAATCAAGAAAACAGTCAATGCTTCAAGGTTTGACCAAGTTATAAGAGCGTTTATGAGAACTAGGCGCCCTAAGAGAATAACTCCTAGGGCAATTTGAACTCCTACGAGGCGGCGAAATCGATCTATAAAATTACGGGATGGACGCCCTGCGAAAGTCCATAAGTCGAGCAGGAGAATCGTAAAAAGAATACCTACCTCGCCTGACAGTAAAGCAGATCGTGTGAGATTCCATCCAAGACCATCAAAGATCCAAAAAAAGAAAACAGCGTCAATTACCAATGCCATAAAAGAAACACCGAAGTAACGCACTAACGCTTGGCTACGTAAGGGATCAACTCTAAGTCTCAGCAAGTGTCTTAAATAATCAAGGTAATGAATTGCTCGAACTTTTGAGCTCCCACTTTCTCTTAATTGGAAGTAATAAGGAAATTCGGCAACTTTATTAGCATTCCCGCGCGCTAAGACCTCAAGGAGTATCTTGTACCCGACGGGTTGCAGGTCGCAGTTAGCGATCACTTTTCTATCGACGAGAAAATAACCACTCATCGGGTCGGTGACTTGGCCGACTGTTCCAGGAAGAAGTAGAACTCCGAGAGCCTGAGCTCCTTTAGATAAGAGTTGACGCATTTTTGACCAATTTGGGACCCCGCCTCCAGGGAGATGACGACTCGCAACCACAACGTCTATCTCTTCATCAAATTTTGAGAGAAGATCAGGTAGAAGTTCCGGCGGGTGTTGTCCGTCACCATCAATGACGCCCAGAAATCTTCCACTAGCGTGAGCCCATCCGCAAACTACTGCGGTTGCGAGCCCTGAACTTCCGATCCGTCTAATAACTTTTAAAGAAGGAATTTCAACGGTTAACTCTTTGGCGACCTCCCAAGTCTTATCGGGGCTGTCGTCATCAACAACAATCAACTCGTGTGAGATATTTTTTTCTGTGAGTACAAAATAGAGTTGTTGAATAAGTGGGGTAATATTTTCGGCTTCGTTGAAAGTCGGAATGACCAGACTCAGAGTGGTATCTGGACGCGAATCATCAATAATTTGTTTCGAGGAGTTTCCTTCAACACAAATAAACGATTCAGTATCCATTACAAACAAATCTAGTCTGATGTTTAAGGAGAACTTAATTTCATCAATTAAATAAGAGAGATTTGGTTCTTGTCGGGTGCCTTGTCGTGGTATCCTTCGTTCGTTATTCCGGGGTAGCTCAGCTGGCAGAGCATCGGACTGTTAATCCGCAGGTCGTGGGTTCGATCCCCACCCCCGGAGCCATGAAAAATAGTTGAAGATCGGTCTTCTAGGCCGATCTTCTGCTTTTATCCTGGCAGTTGATACTCTTTACTTTGGTGAAGTAATGGAAAAAACGGAACAAATTGCGCAGATAAAAACTTTGATGACTCGATTAGATGCCGGAGTTAATGTTGATGCCGGAGGGTTTCGATATAACCCGACTAGTGTTTATGTTGATCCAGAATTAGCCGAAAAAGAACGTAAAACTTTTTTCCAAGACCACCCTCAGCTTTTAGGGCTATCTGGCGACCTCCCAACCTCTAACTCTTTTTTTACTGTTAATGACCTAAAAACACCCATACTTGCAACCCGTGATGAGGGCGGAAATTTTCGTGCTTTCGTTAATTCTTGTTCTCATAGGGGAGCGGTACTTGAAGAAGAAGAACGAGGTGAAACTAGACGGTTTACCTGCAGATTTCACCGCTGGACCTACGGAACCGATGGCACTCTCGTTGGTGTGCCTAAAAGCGAACATTTCGGGAATCTAGATACTAATTGTTTTGGTTTAATCGAATTGCCGTCAGAAGAACGGCATGGACTTTTATGGATTCATCCGGACCCTGAAGGTGCTATAGATCTTGAAGAACAACTCGGAGAAAACCTAGACGCAGAATTAGCGTTATGGAACTTTGAAGAACTTCAGTACTTAACTCAAGACACTTATAAGATTGATTGTAACTGGAAGCTCGCCATGGACACTTTTGGTGAAACATATCATTTCTCCGCCTTACACTCCGAAACTCTAAATCTCCAATTCCACGGAAACGTGCAGTGCTACGACACTTATGGTCGTAATCACCGAATGCTTCTTTGCAAACGGGACATCGATGGAATGCGAGATCAGCCAGAATCAGAATGGAATATAACGACTGCTGCTTTACCGGTGTATTGGCTTTTTCCAAATGTTCAACTCATGCCAGGAGCCGGAATACTTTTCCTAGTTCGCGCTTACCCAGACAAAGAACGACCCGGCAGACACGTAAGCCGAATTCACTTCTACGTCCGCCCTGAAATCTTTGAAAGTAATGAAATAAAAGAAATGGTGAAGATGGCTTCCCAGAACTTTGCGGAAATAATTCGGGATGAAGACTACATGATGAGTGCTAGTCAGCAACGAAGCGCAGAAAGCGGAGTGATTGAACACTCTATTTTCGGACGTAACGAACCTGCTTTGCATCACTATCACAACACATACCGAAAAATGCTCGGCATGGAACTACTCCCTTTGGTTGAAACCTCCGATAGGTAAGTAGTTCTTAATTTGATGTAGGTTTTTTTAAAACCGAAACGGAGATTGAAATGCCACACACATCTATGGCCTATTTTCCTTGTAAAGAAGGCGTGGGAACAGAATTACTATCTGTTCTACTAGTAGCATTAGCGGACACACGCGCTTTTGAAGGCAACGTGAGTATTGAAACTTATGTAGATCAAGACAATCCAGATCGAATATTTCTTTGGGAAAAATGGGAAACGAGAGAAAACTACGAGGCGTACCTTGCTTGGCGTATGGAAACGGGAATGATGGATATGCTTGGTCCGCTTCTAGACGGGTCACCAGAGTTTATTCATTTGGGTGCTCAGGACTAAATATCAAGATTTTCTTATAATAGTCAAACCATCACCGATAGTTAACTGTGCGACAGTGACTCTTTGGTCTGCTGCGACATGATCATTGAATTTGCGTAAAGCCAAGGTGTCTTCGTCATCAAAACCTGAATCTGGAATGACTCTTCCGGACCAAAGCGTGTTGTCAACTAACAGAATGCCTTGCTGGGTAAGCCGCGGAATGATTTCTTCGTAGTAGTTGATGTAACCCACTTTGTCTGCGTCAATAAAAGCCAAATCAATCGTTTCCTCAAACGACAGGTTCTTTAAGGTCTCAACTCCAGGAGCAATCACTAAATCAATTTGATCACTTAAATCAGCTTTACTCCAGTAGCGCTGAGCGATATCAGTCCACTCTTCGCTGGTATCACAACATAAAAGTTTTCCTTGTGGAGTTAACCCGCGAGCTATACAGATAGATGAATAGCCGGTAAATGTTCCAACCTCTACCGCGAACTGAGGACGAAGGGAAGCAGAAAGTATCGTCATAAATGCGCCTTGGTCAGCGCCTATCTGCATGCCAGCAGCCAAACCAGTTGCCTCTTTGGTTTCATAAATAAGTTCCTGTAAAACAGGGTCAGGCGGGGTGCTATGAGAAACAGCGTATTCAAAAACGGACTGATTAGAAACTGTAGATCTAGCCATAAGCTGAACTATAGCGGTATGAATTTAAGTTGAAGTAGATTCGGTGACTGGATCTAACCAGATAAGAGGAATCTCTCTATCTGTTTTTTTTCTGTAGTCTCCATAGCCAGAATATTTCTCAATGACAAGAGGCCAAAGGTGTTCGCATTCCTTGTCTGTAGCTATACGAGCCATCATCTTTTGATCCGGATCATCTTTGGTGCTTACTTTAATTTCTGGATTATTTTTCATGTTTAGAAACCAATCAGGATGACGGTCGTCACCGCCACGAGACCCAACAACAAGAATTGAATCTCCTTCTTGAATAGGAGAAGTCAAAAAAATGGTTCTATCTCGACCAGATTTTCGTCCAGTTGTGGTTACTTCAAGAACAGTCATCCCTCCAACATTCCAACCGGCTTGACCTGCACTCACTGCTATTAAACCACGATGCATGCCATTCATAAATCTAAGAATCGGGTTGCTGGGCATAGTCGAATCTTAACGCATGGTAGTGGCCTAACAATGCTTTAAAGATAAGGAAAGAATTTGTTAACGTATTAAAAGAAAAATTTTCTACTTGTTTTCATTTCTAGGAGAATTAATGAAACGCCAGACCTTTTCCATTTTTGTAACGATTTTTATGATTGTCACAGCGTGTGGGGGAAGTAGCACAGATTCTGCCACTTCAACTACTGAAACTATCTCAGTTACGGAGGTTTCAGAAACAGAAGAGGTAGCAAGCGAAGAGGTCGTTACGGAAGAATTCACAGGTTCTTTAGAAGAAGAACTTGCTCAAATTATGCCGACTGGCGATGAAGAATTTCTCTTCGGGGTGGTTGATTCGGAAGAAACAGCTCTCTGTATCGCCGCGGAAGTAATTGAGAATTTGGGTGAAAGCAAACTAGTAGAACTCGGCGTAATAGGTGGACCCTTTGATCCAGAAACTATTGAAGACGAAGCATTGATCTTAGGAATCGCTGACGCTGTTGAGGAATGCGGCGATATGGAAACTGTTTTAGAAACAGTGTCTTTGTTGATCGGGGGAGAGTTACCTGACTTGTCTTGTGTCAATTCAGTTCTCGAAGGCGGACTATTAAGAGATTTACTAATTGCCGCAATAACTGGAAACGAAGAAGCTTCAGAGGATGTGGTATTTGCCGAAATTATTTCTGGGTGTCCTGAATTTCTTACAGCAATGATCTCTCCTTTATTCGGGGAGTCTGGAGCGGAATGTATAGCTTCCAATATGGATTTAGAAGTCTTGATAAGACAATTTGTTTCAAATACTGCTCTCGCAGACGAAGATTTTGTAAATTTGCTTCCATGGGAGGATTGCCCCGATTTACTTCTTGGAACTTTGGCCCCATTTTTTGAAGATGACTATGCTTTGACCAGTTGCATCATTGAAACTGTTGGCCAGGATGTGATTCTTGCATCCATGATGAGTAACGAGGACGACGACGAACTTTACACTGACGCTTATTTCACTTGCATGTTTGGTGGCTGTGATGAAGAAAGTTGCGACATCCTGTGGGTGCCTTTCGAATATGAAGGTGCCTGGTCTTATGATGGACAACAAGGATTCATAGACGGGTGTGTATTCATAGTTAATTTAATACCGGAACTTTCTCTCTATAGTCCAATAGATTTATGCGGTTGCATTCTCGGAGACATGATGAAAGACGTTGATGAAATGGAGTATTACATCACTATGGACCAAGACGGAAGAGACGCAGCCGCTGAACCTTACTTCGCCAGATGTATGTTTTAGAAAAGTGAATAAACTATTTCCATGGGTAAAAACAGTGAACCTAGTAAAGGGCATGTTCGCTCTAATCGTGAAATCTGGAATGTATGGGCAGATCCGTCTTCGAACGACCTAGGTGCTTATGTAGAGTCCGGTCATAAGGCATGGCGAGAGGATCAACCGCTATGGGGAATCTTTCAGACACCTGAATCAGAAGTAGGGCTTCTCCGAGATTTCAAAGGTGGAGACGTCGTTGAGTTGGGTTGTGGAACAGCCTATGTGTCTGCTTGGCTAGCCCGTCGAGGAGGAAATCCTGTTGGAATCGACAACTCTCCGGTGCAACTCTCCACAGCTGCTTCTTTTCAAAAAGAATTTGAATTAGATTTCCCACTCATTTTTGGCAACGCTGAGTCACTGCCTTTTAAAGACGAAAGTTTTAATTTTGCAATATCTGAATATGGAGCCTCTATTTGGTGCGATCCTTATAGGTGGATACCAGAAGCAGCACGCGTACTCCGACCCGGAGGGCAGCTCGTTGCCTTTGGGAACTCTGTCCTTCTCACTCTTTGTTCAAGTTGGGAAGACGACAGCTCTGCTGCAGAGAGTCTACGGAACTCGCAGTTCGGTATGCATCGTTTCGAAGACACCTCTGATAAAAGTGTTGAGTTTCATATCTCGCATGGAGAACAACTCCGATTGTTTCGTTCATGTGGTTTCGAAGTAGAAGACTTAATCGAAGTGGAGCCTTCTCTAGGAGCTGAGGAAACTAAATACTCGTTTGTTGATTTGGAGTGGGCAAGCAAGTGGCCATCAGAAGAGGCATGGATAGTTCGAAAAAAATAGACGAATAAAATCGCTTATTCGTCGTCATGGTCGTCATGGTCGTCATGGTCGTCATGGTCGTCATGGTCGTCATGCAGGATATGGGTTTCATCAGAATGGCCATGCGAGTGCT
>Ga0066826_10000230_pt1 | contig 27351 bp, 23 predicted proteins | sample ETNtaG_12_FD_65496 | JGI IMG/M metagenome (GOLD analysis project Ga0066826, IMG submission 65496) | Marine microbial and viral communities from oxygen minimum zone, Eastern Pacific Ocean - ETNP201306SV49 | ecosystem: Environmental > Aquatic > Marine > Oceanic | place: Pacific Ocean: Eastern... | reverse complement strand
TTCCGGGGGGCCATCCAGTGTGTATGGGGATGAAGTACCGGGATTCAATCCTTCGGTCCTAGACACAGAACTGCCCATTCTGGGAATTTGTTACGGTTTGCAGCTCCTGGCTCATCATGCCGGAGGTTCTGTGGAATCCGCGGGCCAGGGCGAATATGGATTTGCTAAGATCGAAGTTGATGATTCTACCGGATTATTTTCGGAAGTTTCAGGAAGTTCCCAAGTTTGGATGAGCCACATGGACCGCGTGACAAAACTTCCGGACAACTGGCATATTCTTGCCCATTCTTCCAACGGTATTATCGCGGCCATGGCGAATGAAGATCAATCACGGGTTGCCACCCAATTTCACCCGGAAGTGGCGCATACAGAAGGAGGAGAAACCATTCTGCGGAATTTTCTTTTTAAAATCGCAGACTGCGCATCCACATGGACAGCAGGCAACTTTATTCAGGAAAAGGTAGAGTTGATTCGAAAACAGGTCGGTGACGGAAAGGTTCTTGCGGGGGTCAGCGGCGGTGTGGATTCATCCGTTGTGGCGGCATTGCTTCATAAAGCCATTGGAGACCGATCTACTGCCGTATTGATTGACCATGGTCTCATGCGCAAAGATGAAGCGAAACAATGCGTTAAGGCTCTCAGCGATGGATTGGGTGTCAATATTTATGCTTATGACGAATCGGAATTGTTTTTATCCAAATTGGAAGGAGTGACGGATCCCGAGAAAAAAAGAAAAATAATTGGTAACCAATTCATTTATTCATTCGATCGGATTGCCGGGGAAATGGGAGAGATGTCATTTTTGGCCCAGGGAACATTATACCCGGACGTGATTGAAAGCGGCGTAAGCAAGGGCCGGACGGCACACGTTATAAAAAGCCACCATAACGTAGGCGGACTTCCGGAAGATATGGAATTTGAATTGGTGGAACCGTTGAACGAATTATTCAAGGACGAAGTTCGCAATGTCGGTCGGGAATTAGAATTACCCGAATCGTTGATCGAACGACACCCTTTCCCGGGCCCGGGATTGGGTGTGCGAATCATTGGCGAAGTGACAAAAGAGCGAATACAAATTCTGCAGGAGGCAGACCAGATCTATATGGACATCTTGCACGAGGATAATTTATACAATGAGATTTGGCAGGCCTTCTCTGTGTTGATCCCCGTGCAAACGGTAGGTGTCATGGGCGACCAGCGCACCTACGAGAACCTCCTTGGCATTCGTGCTGTAACCAGTACCGATGGTATGACAGCAGACTGGTATCGCATGCCGCCGGAAACGTTGACCAAAATCTCCAATCGCATTGTGAATTCTGTTCGGGGTATCAATCGGGTTGTATACGATATTACCTCCAAACCCCCGGGGACCATTGAATGGGAATAATGAGTTGTTTCGTATTTTGATGGTGTTTATTTTCAGTGAAAAGCATTTATCCTGCTGATTGGGAATTGCTATTATTACAATAAAAGAAGATTATGAAAAACATAGCAAATTCATTTATTAATCGTAAATCCTTAACCATTCTCTAAGATTATGTGCGGTATCGTAGGCTATTTTGGAAACAATAATGCTGTTCCACTGCTCATCAAGGGTTTGAAACGACTGGAATACCGTGGCTATGATTCTGCAGGAATTGCCATTATGGAAAACGGATCGTTCACGGTGACTAAAAAGGCCGGAAAAGTGAGAGATCTGGAAGCCCTTATCAATGATTCTGCAATATCCGGAACTGTTGGAATTGGCCATACACGGTGGGCAACCCATGGTGAACCCTCTGACCTGAATGCACACCCGCACACCGATCATACTGGAAAATTCACCTTGATCCATAATGGAATCATTGAAAATTATGTTGTCTTGAAAAAATTGCTGGAACAGAAGGGCGTTGAATTCAGGACCCAGACAGATACAGAAATCCTGGTTCAATTGATTTCAACCATTTATCATGAAGAAAAAACAACATTCGAGCAAGCAGTTATTTATGCGCTGCAAAAAGTGATTGGCACTTATGGGATTGTTGTTATGTGTTCAGATGAACCGAACCAGATGATCGCCGCTCGGATGGGAAGTCCCCTCGTACTTGGGGTTGGTGATGGAGAATATTTCCTTGCCAGTGATGCATCTCCTTTGGTGGAGCATACACGGAATGTGATTTATCTGGAAGAGGGAGAATGCTTAACGATTGGAGACGATGGGTACGAGATCAAAAAGTTGGAAAATAATCAGATGGTTGAGAAGGAAATTTCGCGGATTGATTTTACCCTGGAAGAAATTGAAAAAGGGAATTTCCCCCATTATATGCTTAAAGAAATATATGAACAAGAACAAACCATTGTTGATACAATGCGCGGCCGTCTCATTTTGGACGAAGGAACGGTTCACTTAGGTGGAATTCAGGATCAATTACTGCGGATTGAACGGGCTCGTCATTTTTATATTACTGCCTGTGGTACATCCTGGCATGCCGGTTTGGTTGGAAAATATATTTTAGAAGAATTTGCCGGTATTCCTGTCCATGTGGAATACGCGTCAGAATTTCGATATCGCGATCTTGTGATTGACAGCAGATCGGTCGTGATCGCAATAACCCAGTCAGGGGAAACAGCCGATACCCTGGCGGCCATTAAAAAAGCAAAAGAAAGAGGGTGTCTCACGTTTGGGATCTGTAATGTTGTGGGAAGTTCCATTTCCCGGGAGACAGATTGCGGGATTTATACGCATGCAGGACCGGAAATTGGTGTTGCCTCTACAAAAGCGTTTACTGCACAGTTATCTGTACTCTATATGCTGGCTTTGTATCTGGGACGGAAGAATGGATATTCCAAGCAGGACGGCATAGAATTGACCCATGCTCTTCATGATCTGGGGGATCGGGTCCGGGATATTCTGAATACATCCGATCATATCCGAAAAGTAGCAAAAGAAACTGTTGACGCCGATAATTATTTATACCTGGGGCGGGGTGCTAATTTCCCGGTGGCACTGGAAGGTGCCCTGAAATTAAAGGAAATCTCATACATTCATGCAGAAGGTTATCCTGCAGCAGAAATGAAACATGGTCCAATCGCCCTCATTGACGAAAAAATGCCCGTGGTCTTTTTAGCGCCCCATGATCAGACATTTGAGAAAGTTTTATCCAATATCCAGGAAGTCAAAGCGCGGAAAGGAAAAATCATTACGGTTACGGATAGAATCACATCAGATTTGGAAGTCCTGTCTGACCATGTGATTGAAATTTCTGTTTCTCATCCCCGTACATTTCCCATTTTGGCCACGATTCCATTGCAGTTGCTCGCTTATCATTTAGCTGTTTTACGCGGCTGTGATGTAGATATGCCGAGGAATCTTGCAAAGTCAGTGACTGTTGAGTGAGTATTGATGGGTGATTGATCAAATTATATAAACCCCACCCATCGTGGGGTTTTTTATTATATGGACTGATTATATGTAAATTTCGTCTGTGATGAAAAAACTGTATCTATTATTCCCTTTATTATTATTTGTATTTATTACTTGTGAAGAAGAACAAAAAGAACAACAAGAAGAAGTATTAGATACAACTCCAACTGAAGTGACCTTATGGGATGTAACCTACTCAGTAGAAGATACTGATACGTTATATCTACTCGATATTCAACTTACAGGTTCGATACCATCAGAGATAGGGAATTTGACCAATCTAACTTATTTGAATTTAGGTGGTAATCAACTTACGGGAGAGATACCATCAGAGATAGGAAATCTGACCAATTTGACTTATTTGAGTTTTGGTAGTAATCAACTAACAGGAATACCATCAGAGATAGGGAAATTGATCAATCTGACTTATTTGAATTTAGTTTGGAATCAACTAACAGGTCCTATTCCATCAGAGATAGGAAATCTGACCAATTTGAGTTATTTGGGATTAAACAATAATCAAATCACAGGAGAAATACCATCAGAGATAAGGAATCTGAAAAATCTAACTGGTTTGCATTTAGGTAATAATCAATTTACGAGAGAAATACCACCAGAGATTGGGAATCTAACCAACCTGACTCGTTTGATTTTATATGGTAATCAACTCACGAGAATGATACCATCTGAAATTGGGAATTTAACCAATCTAACTTATTTGAATTTACGGGATAATCAAATCATAGGATCAATTCCACCTGAGATAGGTAATCTGACCAATCTGAATCGATTGTTTTTATACAATAATCAACTCATAGGATCAATCCCTCTAGAAATAAGTAATTTGACTAATCTAACTGAGTTAAGTTTAGAAAATAATCAACTCACGGGAGGGATACCACATGGGATAGGAAATCTGACCAATCTGATTAATTTGATCTTGAATGATAATCAACTCACAGGAGTAATACCAGAGAGTATCTGTGATTTGAATATTGATTGGAGTAATTCTTCTTATTTCAATATTACCAACAACCAACTCTGTCCTCCATATCCATCTTGTGTTGAAGAGTATGTGGGAAACCAAGACAACTCTAATTGTGATTAAATAAAAACCACCTAACCCATTCCAACCCCACCTAATCCGTGGGGTTTTTTTATTTTATCGAGTGATTGTATGTAAATTTTGTCTGAGATGAAAAACTATTTAATAATATCACTACTAATTCTTTCAGTTGGGTTTTGTCAAAAAGAATACAATTCTAATGACCTCATAAAAATGGATAATGGGTTATATACTGTAAAGTTTAGCGATAAACCTATTACGGGTAAGGTGTATGGTTATTTTGGTGAAGAAAGTAATCCTAAAATAGTTTATATAGGTAATATACGTAATGGGAAAAGAGAAGGTAGATGGAAGTCTTATTTTCATAGTACTGGGAAAAAGATATATGACTATAATTACAAGAATGGGAAACTAGATGGATTAAATACTGATTGGTATGAAAATGGAAAGAAGAGGGGAGAAGGAACTTACAAGGATGATAAAGAAGATGGATTAGTTACTAAATGGTATGAAAATGGACAGAAGAATTTTAGAGGAACATACAAGGATGGAAAACCAGATGGATTAGTTACTAAATGGTATGAAAATGGACAGAAAGAAGAAGAAGGGACTTGGAAGGATGGGAAAGAAGATGGCTTATTTACTGAATGGTATGAAAATGGACAGAAGAGTTTTGAAGGAACTTACAAGGATGGGAAAGAAGATGGATTAGGTACTGAATGGTATGAAAATGGACAGAAGATGTATGAAGGAACTATCAAGGATAATGAATTAATTTCTAAAAAAGAATGGAACAAAGATGGTTCTGTGAAGAAATAATCAACTCTTACTTATAACCCACTCCTTCCTTCCCTCATCCCATATTTCAACAGTTGGTTCCATTCGTAGAGCCTTTTTATATCAACCCCATCGTGGGGGTTTTGTATTTTATAGAGTGATTGTACGTAAATTGTAACTACAAGATACTTTAATGACAAAGAAAGAAAAAGAATTAGAACAGTTGATCGATAAACTGTGTGCAGGCAGAGATCCTGAATACAAAGATTTCATTAAAAATATGATATTGAGTATGGTTGAAGGGGATAAATGGGAAAAATTGTCGAAGGTGAATGAGTTAACAGAGAAATTGAAGAAAAAAGAAGAATAAATGAAAGACCATCTGATCGTGCAACTGCTTTTCTTTTCAATTGTGATAAAGGTGTATGTGATTGGCGACTGAAATTGAAATATTGATAAGCATTAAAAATTTGTAATTGAGTAGTGGTGCCGTAGTTATAGTTTCTAAATAGTTTAATAATATCTCATACTATATTCCAAAATAATACAAAGGAACCATCCATTTTGAAAAATTCTTTAGTCAAAATCCTAATCTTGTTTTTTTGGTCTATCTCTTATGCGCAAAAGCCTGAAATACATGAAATTGTTATTGAAAGGCATGACAATGGATTGAAAAAATTGGTTCTCAGTTTCGAAGGTAAAGACATCAATGAAGAACTTACTGCCCGTCAAGGGTTTTATGATACCGGTGTAAAAAAGTTTATTGAGTCCTATAAAAATAACCAAAAATCTGGTGAATATATATCGTGGTATCAAAATGGGCAAAAGAAAACAGAAGGAGTTTATAAAGCGGGGAAATTAACCGGGTTGCTTACTGTATGGTACGAGAATGGCCTTCAGAAATCTGATAGTGCATATAGTGATGGAAAATTGCTGGAAAATACCGAATGGGAATATTTTGAGAATGAAAATAAAAAAACAGAGGTGATTTACACGGATGGGAAGAAAAATGGATTATTTACAACCTGGTATGAAAATGGGACGAAAAAATCAGAACAAATGTATAAGGATGGTGAACGGAATGGCGTATACATCAGTTGGCATGAAGATGGGAAACCACAGTCAAGGGGCCTGTATTCCGCTGATAGAGAAGATGGGTTATGGCATATGTGGGATTCAAGAGGAGAGTTAATTGAAGAAAAATTATTTTCTTCAAGCCAGCTTCTGTACAAGAAAACGTTTCAATATTATTCTACCGGAGAATTATATACAACTGGAATCAATGAGGATATCATTATCTACTATGCCCAGGATGGAAATATCCAAAAGGAAACAAGAAATGGGCAAATATGGAATGGCGAAATCATTCATCGTTACGACAGCGGCGCGAAGAAATCAAAGGGGAACTATGAGGAAGGAAAGGAATATGGACTGTTCACGACCTGGTATGAAAACGGGCTGAAAAAATCAGAAGGCACATATGTAGACGGACAATTAATTAATAATCAATTGTGGGAATATCACCCCAATAAGCAGAAAAAGACAGAAAGGAACTTTACAGAAGGGATAAAACAGGGCTTGCACACAGAATGGTATGAGAATGGTCAGAAATATGAGGAAGAAAACTATAAGGATGGGTTAAAACATGGGTCCTGGAATGTTTGGTATGAAAATGATGGCAGTATGTTTAGAGGTACTTACAAGAATGGGAAAAAGGATGGATTATTCACGGATTGGCACGCAAATGGTCATAAGAAACTAGAAGGCAAATATCAGGATGATCTGTGGGTTGGGAAATGGACTTCTTGGTATGAGAATAAACAGATCATGCAGGAAGGAAGTTATAAGGATGGAAAACAAGATGGCCTGCATACTACCTGGTATGAAAATGGAAAGAAAAATTCAGAAAATACATACAAAAACGGTGAGTTAAATGAAGTTCATTCATGGCAATATTACAAGAACGGGCAGAACAAATCCGAAAGGTTCTATAAAAATGGAAAAAAAGATGGATTAAATATTGAATGGTACAAGAATGGGAAAAAAGCATCTGAGGGTACCTATAAAGCAGGAAAGGAAGATGGTTTATTAACAATTTGGAATGAAGATGGAAATAAAACATTTGAAGCAAACTTTGGAAGTGGAAAAATATTGGATAAAACAGAGTGGGAATATTTCGAAGATGGGAAGTCGAAATCACTGAGAAGCTACAAAAGTAATAAAAAACATGGCCTGCAAAGTGAATGGTACTCCAATGGAAATAAAAAATCAGAAGGTACATTTGAGAATGGAAAAGAGGCAGGTTTGTTTACTACCTGGTACGATAATAATAAAGAAAAGATGAAAGTAACCTATCAGAACGGGAAAAAATACGGATTGGATACAGAATGGTATTTAGATGGAAAGAAAGCCAGTGAAAAGAAATGGAAAAAGGGCGTGCCCCATGGAAAATGGACAGCCTGGAATGAGGATGGCAGTATAGAATATGAGAGAAACTACCGGAATGGAAAGTTGATAAAAAATAGTTCAATGTAAAATTTTTATATAAGCAATCATAAGGGTTGGAGTTTCAGTAATATTAGCACAATCTGTGCTTTCAGGTTTCTAACCCCCTAGTACCTTAAGTATAAGGCAATAATCTGCTGCTCTGGGGTTTTGCTGAAATAATTCTTAATTTCTGGAAACATACTTACAGACAATGAAACGGCAGTATTTATATAGTTTATTTTTCATCCCGATTTTGGCTGTGTGGGGGCAGGATATCATTCAGGAGGTGATACGCAGTGAACAGGGTGTCCTGGACCGGGTGGTGTATTTGGAGATCACAGAAAACAGCCATCACAAGGTCAAGGAAGTGGATTTCCATGGTAATGGCAATAAATTCCGCTCAAAAACATTCGATAAAGCTGGTGAGGTGAAAATGGTAACGGAATGGTACCGCAGCGGCCAGAAAAAACTGGAGCACAGCTTTAAGAAAGGGAAAAAGAACGGATCATGGACCACATGGTATGAGAATGGCAATAAAGAAAGCGAAAAAACCTATGTGAGTGATCTAATCCATGGTCTGGTTCACCATTGGAATGAAAAAGGAGAACTGCGCTACCAGGGAAATTTTATTGCAGACGCTCTGAGCAATGTCAGTGTGAAAAATGGACGGATCACGGAATGGTATAATAATGGGCAGAAAAAGTCCGAACAGCACTACCGCAATGGACAATTGGATGGATTGTCCAAACGTTGGTACAAGAGCGGCCAGCGTCTGGAAACAGGAAAATTTTATGACGGCAGCGGTATCAGCTACACCTGGGATGAAAAGGGCCATAAAATCCGGGAGAGAATCTTTGAAAAAGGCCTGCTCATTGAAGAGTGAACCTATAATACATTGATATCCAGACTTTATAAAATGAAACAAACCTGGCTGATGATCATTTTGCTTTTCTCACTGGCCTTTTCCCAGACGGAAAAACACAACATTAAGGATATTGTAGAAGTGGACGGTCTCTTCTACAGGAATTTCAGTAAGGAAAAAGTCAGCGGTTTTGTGTATCAGAAGGACAATGACCTCAGCATTCCCTTGGGAATGATCAAGGATGGCAGGAAACAGGGCGAATGGTTGGAATGGTCCGAGCGGAACAGTTTCCGGGAAAACCTGGAACTGGAAGAACTGGAAGCGGATAAAACGGCTGACACTGTACGACAAATTCCTTTAAAAGGGATCATGTCCCGGGAAATCAATGAATATATAGCCGGAGAAACTGCGGGACAAAGCATAATGGTGCTGTTATCCAGCCAGGTCGTTCATTATGATACCAGTGGTGCCAGGGTAGAAGTATCATACAGTTATTACAACCCCAGGGGCTTTTTGGAAAGCCGCACCTACCGGAAATACGAATACGAAACAAACGAACAAGGCCAGACAGTAAAAATACTGATTTACAATGATCAGCATTACCTGATTGAAAAAAAAATCCTGCGGTACAATGAAAAGGGCAATGTAATTGAACAAATTGTCCAGGAACCCGGCGGAAATATTGTTGGCAAAGAGCTCAACGATTACGACCTGTCCGGAAAATTGGTTGAGCATAGCCGCTACGGACAGGACGGAGTGAAATTAAAATCAGTAAAATACTTTTATGGTCCAAATGGCAAAAAGGAAGTTGAAACCAATGTGGAATTTGTCCGTGATACGGGTGAATATAGGGAAATAAAAAATAATTTTACCTATGGCGGAGATGGCAAGCTTGTGGAAATGAATGATAAATTGTTTCGAACATATTATTTTTACGATGACCTTAATAATCTGGCCGAAGCCGTAAAATTCCTGATTGACACGGGCCGGGATTCAAGCCAGGACTTTTTGGTGGCGAAAACCGTATATAGATTTTTATACTATTAACCCGGTAGGAAATCACGGTTAATCGAATTTGAAACCATTTTCTGTTTAAACAGTTAATTTTTTATAATGTAATGGGGTTTTATTGTGGAGTTTCAGGAATTGATTATGTATTTTACCCGTTTAGTGTGGTAACATAAATGATAAATGCTTAGGAAAAATTGATGTCAAAAAAGTTTAACAATAAGCAGTTTAGAGAACATATCTCAGACCTGATCATTGATAAAGAAAATTTTAGAAATATTGCAAAGCAAAAAATGATCATGAAAAAGATTGTATATGTCCTGGCTGAAGAAAACTGGGTTCAGGCAGAGTATTCCAATTTCCAGCTCAAAACATGCCGGGATTTTCTGGTGGACTATGCCTGGGTGTATGCTGTGAATGAATTGATCACCATTCTAAATGATAACGGCACACTGAAAGAAATGTCCGGGGTCAAAAAATGGGCTGATAATTATGAAGAGAATTTTTTATCAGCTTTCCTAAAAACCAAAGAATTGAAGGCGAACCATGAAAACATTACGGATGCGGATAATGGGAAATTCATAACATCGTTTTACAGAATAACCAAATGTAAAGATGAACAGTCCCTGGTGAAAAAAATAATTGCTGTTGGTGAAAGGCATGGTATACTTCAATCTGATCTGCTTTCAGAAAGAGGTTATACACTAGAGCTGGAGGGAAGATTACTGGATAAAATCTGGGACGAGGCATAAACAACAAAAGGAATTGCCTTTGCGCTCTTTTCAAAAAGTTCTGGCTGTCTTTCTACCGCTTATTTGTCAGTCTCTGGACGCAAATATTACCCTGGATTCCTTGGGATACCGGGTGCATTTCCAACAGGCCCTGGAACAATACAATCAAGCCCGTTTTGGACTTGCAGAAGATTATTTCCATGCCATCCTGACTCAGGACAAAGATTACGCAGACCCCGCAGCTCAGCTCATGCTGGCCAAATCGCAATACCACCAGGGTGAGTGGAAACAGGCATTTCGGACTTGTAAATCATACTTAACCAGTTATCCTGACAGTCCTTATGAAAACCATGCCCAGATTCTTATGGGTGATATATTGCTTGTGCAGGGACAGGTTACATCTGCATTTGAGCGTTATCTCCGTATCCGTACTCTGGCTGTAGATTCGATCCGATTGCAAGAAATCGATGAACGCCTCCTGAATTGCATTGCCAATGATATAGATCCCCATCGGCTGGAAGGGTTGCTTTTCCAGGAACAAGACAAACCAAACCGGGCTATTCTGAATCTGACCAGAGCATACGCAGCATGGAAAAACGGTAACCGCTATGATTTGGAGCTGGTACTGAGTGGTAGAATATCCAGTGAGTTTCCCCAGGGGTTCCAGGCTTTTTTCGAGTCTTTATCGCAGGCCGTGAATAGAAAATTTTTTAATCAGAGTACGATTGCTGTTGTTTTGCCCATTACGGGTACCGATGCGGGTAAAAGTGTGTCGTATCTGGTAGGCCTTTCGGAATTTTTAGATGAGAATCTGGATCAGATTGCAGTCCGCTTTATTGTATTTGATACAGAAAGCAGCAATGTAAAAGCATTTGAGATCCTTAGAAAAATCGCTTTGAACCGCAGAATAACCGGCATATTAGGCCCTTTTGCGGATTCTCAGATACTCATTGCTTCTGGAACCACGTCATCGCTCCCGATATTGATTCCAAAAACTGAATTGACCGGTTTGGCTGACCTGGCTGATAATGTTTTTTTTCTTTCTCCCACAGACAGAACCATTGCCCAGCGGACCGCCCAGTTACTGGTGCAGGAAATGGATCTGGAGCAGATTGCCATATTATCACCTGGAGATGGACATTCTTTGCAGATGACTAAATATTTTATCAGCGAATTAAACCAGTTGGGCATCGAACCTGTTGCCCTGGAATGGTATCATGAAAAACCGGAAAATATAGCGCGGCAGTTTAAATCCATCCGGCGTACAGCCTGGGCCCTGGTACCGGGGGAAAAAACCTCAGAAAATGTGATGGATATGGCTATTGACAGCCTGGAAGGACTATTTGACGTGGATGTGGATGATTTTTTTGATTTACCAGATGAGGATGGGGCCGAAATCATGAGTAAACGGGACTCGGCCAAAATATTTTTAAAAACTATCCAGGCGTTATATCTGCCTCTACGTGCTGGCGAACTCACCTATGTGGGCACACAGGTTCCATTGTACAATTTAGAGACAGTCATCATTGGTAATGAAAACTGGCTGGATATGGATGTCCTAAACCAGGACGTGATTGGCCCTCATGTGCAGGGCATGCGCATTATTAGTGATGTGCGTTCTTCCATGATGATGAATGAAAAACTGCAATTCAGCAATTATTATGCCCTTGGCTTTGACCATGGTGATTTCATTAATCTAATCAGTTCCAGATCCAGCGGCACCCGTCGATCCTTTTATCAAAACCTGAAAAAACAGATTTCTTTTGATGGCCGTACAACCTCTATCCAGTTCGGCGGAAAAAATAAAAACAGCAACCAGTTAGCCCAGGTGTTGGAATACAAAAGCAACTCTATCCGTTCTGTGGGCATATATAACGGCGACTCACTGCAGGTCACCGTACCTTAATGTCTGCACAGCACTGGTCTGATTATTCCCCTATTTTCCGGAATGAAAGGTTAAAAGCTGTTTTTTCTCATTCATCTTTGCTCCTTGATGGGAAAGAGGATCAGCAGCAATTTGCCAGTGTAACAGGATTGAATCCATCCAGGCTGATCATACCGCAGCAGATCCATTCCACCAATGTATCCGTTATCAGGGCAGCGGGGAGAGTGAATAACCTGGATGGAGTTTTTTCAGCAAATCCCGATTTGATCTGCTCGGTGCAGGTTGCCGATTGCTTACCCATTTACTTTGTTCATAAATCTGAAGTGGTTTTCGGGCTTGTCCATGCGGGTTGGCGAGGATTGGTAAATGGCATACTGTGGAAGTCATCCAAATTACTGATGGACCAAGGCCATTCAACAAATGAGTTTGAAGTACTAATTGGTCCATCCATCAAATCCTGTTGTTTTGAAGTGAGCGATGATGTGATCAATCAATTTAATCCCGCATTTGTAAAAAATACAGAAAACGGGAAATATCGAATTGATCTGCAGGAAATGGCATTAAATCAATTAATGAGTTCCGGATTTCAAAAAGATAATATCACTGTTTTATCGGACTGCACCTCTTGTAAGGAAGGTAAATATCATTCCTACCGAAGGAACGGGAAAAAAGCCGGGCGGATGATTGGATTGTTAGGAATGAAATAATTTCTTTATTCTTTTCCTATTTAACAGAGGGACGAATAAAGATTAATACTATAAGATTCTAAGGCCATTTCGGCCGTAGAACCGGAATCCAATATCTTTTCTTAACCAATGAAAAAAAAGCTGGACGGATGATTGGATTATTGGGATAGGAATAATCAATTTCCCCGAATCTAATTCTCTCGTCTAAATTCCAACCACTTTTTTCTTTACTATGACAATTATTGAAGCAACCATCCTGGGTATCGTCCAGGGATTCACCGAATTTTTACCGATCAGCAGTTCCGGGCATTTGGTCCTGGGGCAAGCTATTCTTGGTATCGAGCAACCTGGGAATGAATTTGAGATTCTCGTCCACTTGGGGACGATGACCAGCGTGCTGCTGGTCTTTTTTGATGACATTAAATACCTTGTATTATCCCTGACATCAAAAAAAACACAATTGTTCATTCTTTTCATTCTTATCGGCACCTTGCCAGCTGTCGGTATTGGACTTGGGCTGAAAGACTTATTTGTATCCTTATTCGAAAACGTTCCGGCTGTGGGTGGCGCGCTTATTTTCACTGGATTGGTCCTTTATGGTTCATCCTTTGCTAAAAGGAGGAATAGGGATCATTCTTATATAACGTCTATTCTGATTGGTTGCGCACAAGCAGTTGCCATTATTCCCGGCGTTTCCCGGAGCGGCATGACTATCAGCGCCGCACTATTTTTAGGATTATCTCCAAAGGAAGCTGCGCGGTTTTCATTCCTTTTGGCTATCCCGGCTATAGCCGGAGCAGGACTCTTGACAGCAATGGATGTAAGCAGTGGATTTCAATTGCCGCTTTCAGTAAGCATTGCTGCGTTAATAAGTTCTTTCGGTGTTGGGGTGGTTGCCCTGAAATGGCTCCTGGGGTGGCTGGAACAAGGGAAATTTCATTATTTCGGGATATACTGCTTTGCAGTTGGTATCATCACTTTATTGATCTGATATGGATTTAATCGGCATCATTTTTATTTTGTACCTGTTGCTTTTACTGGGTGTGGGTGTTTGGACGTACCGCTTCAATAAAACGCAGGAAGATTACCTTTTGGCTGGACGAAAACTCGGTCCTTGGGTCACGGCTTTTTCTGAGAGAGCCTCTGGGGAATCGGCCTGGCTGCTATTGGCACTTCCCGGTGCAGCCATCGCTGTGGGCCTAGGAGAAGCATGGACGGTCATCGGTATTATTTCAGGAATCACTGCATCCTGGTTTTTGATCGCCCAAAAACTTCGGGAAGAGACAGAAAAATATAATGCCCTGACCATTCCGGAATATCTGCACCGGAGATTTAATGACCCATCTAATGTCATTCGGCTGTTTTCAGCCATTATTATTGCATTTTTCTTTATGTTTTATGTTTCGGCGCAATTCCATGCATCAGGAAAGGTGCTGAGTTCCCTGTTCGACCTGTCTCCGGTTAATGGAATTACTATCGGAGCAGCGGTGATAATTATTTACACTCTCATGGGTGGATTTTTTGCCGTGGCATGGACAGACCTTCTGCAGGGAATTCTCATGATTGGAACGCTGGTTATTCTTCCAATTGCCGGCTTTATCGAGCTGCAGGAATCCGGCATATCCCTGTCGGCCAATCTTGAGAATGCGGACCAACTTTTGGGAAAGAACAATGCTTCTTATTTTATGGGAGAGAGCGGGATTGCCGCATTGATGGTTGCGTTGGGTGGATTGAGCTGGGGGTTGGGATATCTCGGACAGCCCCACTTGGTTATCCGCTATATGGCAATCCGAGATTCCCGGGAAGTGAGACAGGCCAGGACCGTGGCGATCTTATGGGCTTTACCCGGCATAACAGGTGCATTTTTGATTGGCCTGGTTGCACTGCAGTATTTTGGAGTAGATCATTTTTACCAGGTGATGGCAAATGGTGAATTGGAAATGGTTACAGATGTTGAACAGGCCATGCCGCTGCTGGCCACCGAACTGCTGCCACCAATTCTAGCTGGATTATTTATTTCCGGGGCTGTGGCTGCCATGATGTCCACTGCCGATTCACAACTGCTGGTGTCCACTTCCGCAGTGACGGAAGATTTTGTCCACCAGTTTTTAGGAATAAAATTATCTGACAAATCTTTGGTTACGCTAAGCCGGGTCACAATTGTTCTTTTGGGATTGATTGCTTTTGGAATTGCCATGCTTTCTGAGATCCAGGATAAAAAGATTTTTAGCGTCGTCAGTTATGCCTGGAGTGGTTTGGGGTCTACCTTCGGCCCTGTGCTGGTTCTGACACTGTGGTGGAAGACAATAACTAGGCAGGGTGTAATTGCGGGTCTTTTAACCGGATTTGTGACAACCATTGCCTGGGCAAACATTCCAGGTCTGCAATCATTAATGACAGAAAGACTTACAAGTTTTGTTTTGGCCTTTTTTGCAGTTGTTGTGGTCAGTATGAATACTCAGCGCAATAGAAAAAATGAAGATTAAGGGAGTTCTCGATACCATCAAATCAGGGACAGTTAATCCCATTTATTTCCTAAAGGGTAATGATCAGTTCCTGCAATCCCTTTTTGTTAAAAAAGTATCGGAAACCTTCTTCGGCGAAGATCCTGTAGATAAAACACTGATGCTACCTGACGATATGAAGGGAAAGGAGATCGTTGACCAGTTGACTACCCGTGATTTGTTCAGCAGTAACAAATTGTTTGTGTTAAGAAATCCCCAGCAGTTGAAAGGAAAAATGGCCGATGATCTTTTGACTTATTGCAGGTCTCCGATGGAAAGCCATGTGCTGGTCATGATCATTAATGACTGGCTGGACAAATCAGCTTTTTCTAAAAAGATGGGCAGAATAGTTGAACCAATTGAGGTGCGCACACCCTTTGGAACTGAAATGAGAAAATGGGCAAATTATTTTTTCAAGGAAGAAGAAAAAAAAGTCCATTTCAATGTAATAGATTTCATGGTTGAGATGGCCGGCGATTCACTTGCTCACCTGAAAAATGAAATTAATAAAGTTTGTATCTGGACTGGAGAAAAGGATACAATAAATGCGGAAGATATAGGGCAGTTTTCGGGCTGGCAGCGGGAAAGACAGCGCTGGGAATTCCTGGGAGCATTGGGAAGTCGGGATCTGGATCAGGCAATCGCCCTGGGTAAAACCATTATTACCCAAAATGAAACATTGATTTCACTATTGTATCCCCTGACCTGCTTATTCCAGGAAATGCTTTTTGTTAAAATGAATCATGGAACTTTTCAGGGATCCCGTGGTTATATGCCCATATCACCGTCAGTGAGAAAGCGAATTCCTCAATTCTCTCGAGGTTTTACGAAAGAGAAATTAAAATCAGCGCTGACTTATCTGGGTGAAATTGACAAAAGACAAAAAACAGCATACATTTCAGATGAGACAGAGCTCGTCCATTTTATCAGCCATGTCATTGGATAAACGACATTCCCCCTTTGTTTATACCGATGAGCAATTAATCGCTAGATTCCAGGCTGGTGATGAACAGGCCTATGTAGAATTGGTCAATCGTTATCGGGACCGTTTAATGAATTTTGTTTTTCAGTTCTTAGGTGATACGGAACAGTCCGAAGATGTCGTCCAGGACACCATGCTGAAACTATATGAAAAAAAACATTACTACCGGGAGATTGCCAAATTTTCAACCTGGATCTACACGATCGCCAGAAACCTGGCTAATACAGAACTCAGGAAAAGAAAACGCAGAAAAGTAACCGTACTCAGTCAAATGACCCGTGATGAACGGGAGTATGAATTACCGGCTGTTCAACCGGAGACCGGGCAGGAAGTTGAAAGCCAATATGCTGCAAAACGAATCCAGATCGCTATCCATGCATTACCGGAACATTTTAAAACAGTGATTATTTTGCGGGATATACAGGAACTTTCCTATGAGGATATCAGTTCCATTGTTGGCGTTCCGCTGGGAACCGTGAAATCAAGAATTAACAGAGCTCGTTTGCAACTGCAGGCTGATTTAAAAGATTTAAGATGAAAAGGAGTACACATATTCAATGAATCGCTACGAATTTGAAGATCTGATCTCAGACTACATTGAAAACTCCCTTTCTTTATCAAAAAGGAAGGAGTTTGAGAACTATCTGACAGAAGATCCGGAAGCACAATCTCTGGTCGATCATGTTCATTCTACCATGGATCAACTAAGAAATATACAACAGGTGAAGGTGTCAGACCGTTTCAATGAACGTTTGATGAGCCGCATTAAAAATGAAAAACTGCCCCACAGATTAAAACCTGTTTCAGGACAAAAGACGTTCATGGGTTTTACGCCTGTATATGCATCTTTAATGACCGGGCTTACGATTGCATTGTTATTTGTGAGTATGCAGTTATTTTCCCCTGATATGGATACCTCCACCAGCCAGAATCAGTTTTATGCGAATGATCCTGTGCCTACTCTCTCCAGCCCGGCTACACCTCGAGTCAATCCGAAACCACAGGACCTGGCAGAAGCAGAAGAGGATAGCCTGGATGAAAATTCTGCAAATTTGCCTAAAAAAGATTATACAAAACGGATCCATCTTGTAAACGATTAAGCCCGTTTAAACAGGTTTTAATCCCCGTCCAAACATCTTAATTTTGCTGACGAGGAAAGTAATTTTATGTTTTCGCATATTAACCTGGCAAATTTTACCAAAGCATTGATTGCTTTTTGTCTTGCTGTTTTCATTTTTGCACTTTTATCCAATACCAGTAATCCCTCAGTAGAGATCCTGCGGTATGTTGTCTTGGCTGGAGTGATCTTACTTTTACTGTTTTACAATTATACTCTGGACGAAAATAGCTTTGAAAATAGTCTGAGCGTATCGGCCTCTGAAACGGATCATCCCGAAGTACAATCCAGCACACAATTGTCCCCTGCAAAAGGATTGTATGATGAACTCCAGATACTGGTGCGATCAACTGTGAAAGCGATGGATCAGAGTTTTGAAACTGCTGTTTATATGATTGATCCTGAAATTCAGGTTTTTACACTCCAGTATTCCGATGTAGAGGGGTTTGCAAATACAATTCCTTCTAAGAATGAGATTGTCTCAAGATTATTGCATACGGAAGGTAAAGCCATCTGCCACCAGAAAGATGTTCCCGATGCTTGGAATGAATTATTTGATGCAAGAAGCTGGCGGGGGAGCGAGTGTGTGGTGATCAGTGTGATCAGCCTGCACGATAATATAGTTGGCTTTGTCATGACCCGGATCAATCATTTTAGTGATATTACTGAAAAAGATAAGGCTGTACTGGGGGAACTAGGTCGTTTTGTTTCCTATGGTTTGAAAAATCTGGATTTTCTCGAAATCCAGACAAATAAGGTTGACGGAAAACAGCGAATTCTAGACCTATTGTCAGAGCTGAGTTTTAAATCAGAGGAATCCGAAGCATTAGAAATGTTCAAATCTTTGTTGATCTTCTCTTTTCAGTTTGATTGCCTTACGATATCCACAAAACTGGATAAGGGGCAGAATTGCGTCGTGAAACTGACGGAAGGCATCAATAAAGATCTACAAATCGGTAGTGAATACAATGTTAATGGTTCTCTCCATGGCTTGCCAATGACCAATGGCGAAATTATTCATACCGTGAATTGGAAGAAAGATTATCCAAATTTAGGCCGCTACACTACCGGTGCTGATGATGACCCTGGTTTTGGTGCTGTCCTGGGCGTACCCATTGTTATTGACAATGAAAATTTAGGGTCAATTGTGCTGGAGAGACTCAATCCTAATGCATTTACGGACCGAGATAGAGAAAACTTAATCCTGATAGGTAAAGTGATGGGCACTGCCATGTACTGGATACAGGAATTCGATAAAATTTATCAGGATGCTTCCCATGACGGTTTATCTAAACTGCTTAATCATCAAACATTCAAAGAACGGTTTCAGGATGAAATACTTAGGGCGGAAAGATTCCAGCAGTATATGACGGTTATGATGTTTGATTTGGACAAATTTAAACGGATCAACGATACTTATGGACACCCCTACGGAGACTATGTTATCCAAACAGTTTCCGGCATATTAAAAGAAAATGTCCGTGCAATTGACTTGGTTGCCCGGTACGGCGGAGAGGAATTTGTGGTTATTCTGATCAATACAGCGGCGGAGAATGCCATGCCCGTGGGCAAGCGCATTGTAAAAAATATTGCTGATTACCCTTACAGTATGGATGGGCAGGATGTAAAAATGACCATCAGCGCCGGTATGTCAGAATACCCTACACATCATAAAACCATGAAAGAGCTGATCGATCTTGCGGACCAGGCCATGTATCATGTAAAAAAACAGGGAGGGAATAATATTATTCTTTTTGAGTCAATTATACATAATGTAGAAAAGACAGAATGAGAAAAATTATCTTTTATTTCGCAGCGGGTTGTCTTTTTTTATCCGGACTGGCAGGAAATATTCCTGAAGAAGACCAGGAATTAGCTCTGCATCATTTCATGCAGGGTGAGTTCCTGGTGAACCAGGGCAATTACGCTTTAGCAATTCTGGAATTTCAAGACGCCCTGGATCTGGATCCCAATGCACCCACCATTCATGTATCCATCGCTGATGCCTACCACAGGCTGGGTAAAAATAAGCGGGCGGAAAATCATTTACAGGTCGCCATAGAACTCAATCCCGATGAGGTGGAAGCATACGAAATACTGGGAAAGATCTATATTTTGCAAAAACGACTGCCTCAGGCAGAAGCAGCATTCAGAGAACTCACCCGTCTGGATCCAGATAATATTGATCATTATTATGCACTGGCTGACCTTGCCCGGCTGCTGAAACAATGGGACATAGCCATTGATTATTATTTGGAAGCCTACCGGGTCAATTCCATGGCTGTTAAAGGTCTGGAACAGGCGCTGCAGATCTCCCTGGCAACCAATAAATTTGAACGGGCAGAAGAAATCTGTGACCTACTTCTAGAAGAAGAACCTGAAAATGAAAAATACTTAGAGACTTTACGGGACTTGGCTCTATTCGACAATGATTTTGAAAAAGCACTCAAAACAATACAGATACTGGAAACTACCAGAGGGTCCACCATTGAACTGTTGATCCAAAAAAGTGCTTTATATGAAGAATTAGATGACTCGGAAAATGCGCTCAAGGAAATTTTGAAGGCGTTTGGTAGAGATAGTTTGAACAGTGATTTGTTAAACCGACTGGTGAATTTACTGCTTAACGATAAACAAATTGACCGCGCCGAGAATTATAATCAGCTTTTGATAGAAAAATTTCCAGATGATGTCCGGGGATTTATCAATACAGGATTCCTGGCCTTGAACAGAAATAAACCTGAAGATGCTATCGTAGCACTATCTTCCTGTGTGGAAAAATTTCCCAATGAATTTACCGTGCACTATCTTCTGGGCACCTCTTATTATCAGGTAAAGGATTACGGCAATGCCGAAGTATATCTTTTACAAGCGTTAGGTATTTTCCCTGATTCCCGGAACACAAAACATAATCTGGCCCTTATTTATGATCAAATCGGAGAGTGGTCTAAATCGGATGAATTATACCTTGACCTTGTTGCTACGGACAGCACCGATGCCCAGGCATTTAACAACTACGCCTATAGTCTTGCGGACCGCAACGAGGATTTTGAGCTGGCACTGGAATTGGCAAAAAATGCAATCCGCTTGGTTCCTAAATCTGCGCCTTATCTGGACACCATCGGCTGGATTTATTATAAATTAAATGATTATGAAAAGGCGATTGAATTTATTCGCGAATCCTTAAGCATTGATTCCAGCAACCCGGTGATTCAAGACCATTTGAACGCAGTAATCAAGGCCAAATCAATGCATGTGGTAGATAAAGGTATTCAACAGGCTGGAATTACAGATACCACAAAGGCCACTTTACCGTTTAAAGAATAATTAATGGCAAAGCCATTTCTTTTGCTGTTGTTTGTCGCGAGCGGTTGCGTGGCTCCAATGAAACCTGCCAGTCCGGAAACGGTTTCTCCAGCGCTAAGAAAGTACGGATCACTGCTAGAATCTTATATCTCCTGCACCGGCAACGGAAAAATTGATTCCAGAGGTTTCTTCTCCGGAGAACTAACATTTAAGTATATGTCGCAGCATGATAGTTCCTTTTTGCAATTCAAAGATATTCTTGGCAGAAAGGCACTATTAATGTGGTTTACTCCCCATAATGTATTTGCCTGGAACCTCATTGAAAATAAACAGTATGATTATGAACAAATCCTGGAATTTTTTCCTTTTCTCTATATTGTTGAACCAAAAGACATCACAAAATTCTTGTGGGGGGTTCAACCGGATATCGCTAAGCCTGTCTCAGATGATCCATCCAGGGATTTGATGGATCTGTCTTTACAGTTTGAAACAGGGGAATTGGATCAAATTCCATTCTCCTTGATTTCAGCCACATTCAAAGATTTGAATATGAATCAGTCTATAAAAATCAATATTCAAAAAAGAATGCATCATACAACCGCTGTGAACCTGGAGAGAGTTTGGGGTTTGATCCAAAGTTGAGATGAAGATATCGATCGTTATTCCTGTTTTCAATGAAAACGAATCTTTGCCCGATCTGAAAGTAGAATTGGATAAAAATCTGTCTGCCTACCCCGATTGGGAAGTGATATTTGTTGATGACGGATCCTCAGATGGTTCAACAGAGTACCTGGCAGATCTTTGCGCTCAGGATTCGCACTATAAATTGATTCAGTTTTATCGGAATTATGGAAAATCTGCCGCATTATCTGAGGGATTCAAATTAGCAGATGGGGATTATATCATTACCATGGATGCAGATTTACAGGATGACCCGGCAGAGATCTCGAATTTAGTTGGAAAACTGGAAGAGGGATGGGACCTGGTTTCCGGCTGGAAAAAGATTCGCCATGATCCAATTGGAAAAACGCTTCCTTCAAAACTGTTCAATTTTATCACCAGAGTAATGACTGGCGTAAAAATCCATGATTTCAATTGTGGTTTAAAGGGCTATAAAAAATCCGTTGTGAAATCCATTGAGGTTTTTGGCGGCCGCCACCGCTACATACCGGCTCTGGCAGGGCAGCGAAAATTCACGATAACCGAAATCACCGTCAATCATCGGGCTCGCCAGTTTGGGGAAACAAAATACGGCGGCTCCAGGCTGTTCCATGGTTTTTTTGACCTGATTACCATTTTATTTCTTAATCGATATGACCAGCAGCCCCTGCATCTTTTTGGATTTTTTGGGTTAATCTCGCTGCATTTGGGCCTGATAGTAGAATGTGTAGTCCTCTATTATAAATACGGACTGGGTGAACCATTTGCGAAACATATGGCCCTTTTAATGTTTGGTATCATGCTGATTGTGATCGGGATACAGTTTTTCTCTATGGGACTGCTGGGTGAGTTGATGGCGCGAACCGCACAGGGGCAGGAAAACAGAATTAGAAAAATCACTCACACTGGCTGAAGTCCCTTCCCATGTCCGGGGTCTCACCTATCATCAGTATTATTACACCCACGTTCAATCGTGCTGATGAAATTGATCTTTTACTGGAGTCAATTAACAACCAGACTATAGATTATTCCTTGTTTGAGATGATTATTGCGGATGATGGATCTACAGATTCAACAGGAGATCTCATCGCAGGCTGGCAGCAGAAGACCGATTTCGAACTGAAATATTTCACCCAGGATAACCTGGGTCCCGGGTCAGCCAGAAACCTAGGTCTGAAAGAGGCGGCGGGAGAACTATTTGTATTCATTGACTCAGATTGTGAAGCCCATCAGACCTGGCTAGAAACAATTTATGCTGCTTATCAGAATAATGAATTTGACGCCTGCGGAGGGCCAGACAGCGCCAAGGATGATTTTACACCGATCCAGAAAGCGATTGATTTTTCCATGACATCTTTTTTAACAACAGGAGGCATGCGGGGTCATAGTGAAAAAATGATGGCCAAATTTTATCCCAGGTCCCATAATATGGCCATGAGAAGGTCCGTGTATGACAAAGTGGGGGGCTTTGGGCCCCTTCGTCATGGCCAGGACATTGAATTGAGCCACCGCATTCACAAAAGTGGAGCAAGAGTCAAATTCTTAAAAAATGCCGTTGTTTATCACCGCAGGCGGACCACGCTGAAAAAATTCTTCCGCCAAGTATTTAACTGGGGCGTTGCCAGGATAAATCTCGGTAAAATCGATAAATCCATGTTGGAACCCATTCACTTTTTACCTGCTGCAGCTACGCTCCTAGCCATTTTGGTGATAATGGGAAGTTTGGTGAATCCGCCCGTATTTTTCCCAATTTTCCTATTCGGAATTACAAGTCTTTTATTAATGTCAATCATTGCTGTCTATCAATCAAAGAGTATTAAAGTTGGTTTCTATACATCTCTTACTATTCCTTTCCAGATTTTTGGCTATGGATTGGGATTTATTATTCAATTTATAAAGCGATATATTTTTGGAATGGGTGAATGGCGAGGATTTTCTAAGCGGTATTATCATTGACTAAACGATTATTGACAATAAAGTCTTTTCAAACTGTATTACATTTGCTTTGTTGAAAAATGATGTCAAAATATTTTATCATACCATTATAGTTTTATGAAACAGCGGTTAATTTTTGTGGCGTGGAACCAGATTTCACGACGCAGTGCTGAACTGAGCAAACGAATAGGTGCAGAATATATCAATCTTGGACGGGTTGACAGACCAACATTAAAAAGATTATTCAATTTGGTAGTTAATTTTTTCAGGACTTATTCATTATTTCGGGATAGAAGACCGGAGGTAATCTTTACATTCCACGCCCATCCCTTGATAACCCTGTCAGCTGCAATATATAAGAAATTCAACCGATGCCAAGTTGTAGCGGACCTTCATTCTGCCGCTTACCTTGATCATTATCGATTTCCGTTGAAATCCCTGAATCGATGGGTTTGGAAAAAGGCTGATATCCTCCTAATACACAATCGAATGTCCCAGAATTATTTCAATCAAAATATCCCCGGGTATTCGGGAAAATTATTTGTCTTGGAAGACCCCATACCAGCGGTTCCTGTACATATCAGGGAAAAAAAATTGTATGGCGTTAAAGGGAAATTCGTAGGCATACTGGTCAGCCGGTTTTCCGATGATGAACCGGTGCTTCCATTCCTTGAACAAACCAAGGGAGTAAACAATATTTACATATATGTGACTGGAAATTATACAAAAGCTCGTATAACTCCTGGTCAAGCGGAAGGTGAAAACTACAAGCTGACTGGTTTTTTGGACGATGATAAATATTGGGAATTGTTAGCCGGTGCGGATTTTATTATTGCCCTGACCACACGTGAGTATACACTACTGTCTGCTGGCTATGAAGCGTTGGCCCTGGAAAAACCGCTGCTAATATCGGATACCGATACACTTCGGGAATATTTTCAGGAAAACGTTGAATACCTGGATAGGCTGACCGGTGATATCGGTAAGTCGATGGAAAATATTATTGTTAATTTAGATGATTATCAGAGGAAAATGTTCCAGTTAAAGCAGGTCAAAAACGCAGAATGGGACACTAAAATTACCGGCCTGATAAATAAAATTGTTTAGTTCCGACTATTATTTAATTTTTATTCGACATGTTTTACACCCTGACCAATAGTACCACGAAAAGCATCACGCAGACCTTTAATAAACGCTTTTATCTGTCCGTTTTTAATGGAAACGAGAAATAATTTAATATAGCTGAAAATAATGTATCTTTTTGAATGGTAGCGGTTACGCATATACCATAAATTTCTTGTTTTATGATAAATTGAAAAACTTGAGTTTATTATATTAGTTCCTGACCACCTATGATATATCCAGTAATTAACAATTTTTAATAATTTATAACCGGAAGCACGTACTCTGATCATTAGGTCGCGGTCTTCCTCGGTACAGAAGAAATCATCATTGAAATATCCAGTTTTCTGAAGAACTTTTAATCTTACTGCTATTGCCACACCATGGAGCATTAGGACTTCTTCCAGGATAAGGTCATTTTCCGTACGCTGAATATTCCTGTCCCAGCTTCCAGAATAAGGAGGGTATAAATAGCGATATCCTAGCTGTTTCAATCCTTTAGAATCCACAATCAGATCTTTTTGCTCGCCTGTTCCATTTTTATTGTTCACAATTCGGGGAGATACAACAGCAACATTATCATTGATCTGTAAAGCCGATAAATATGCTTCTATTACTCCTGGTTGAATAATTAAGGTATCATTATTGAGCAGGAGGGCGTACTGATAACCCATTTCAACTGCCTTCCGCAGACCAAAATTCATTCCACCGGCGAATCCGCGATTGTTATCCAGTGCCAAAATATTCTTAATCTGCGGGAATTTTTTTGATAGAATACTTATTGACCCGTCGCTGGATCCATTATCAACAATGAAAATATCATCAGGGTTGGGACCTGCCCGCAGGACAGAACTGGTACAGGCGGCAGTATCATCGCTGCCGTTCCAATTCAATATGATAATTGCCATTAAATTAGATTTATTTACATCAATAGGGACATTCATAATTAATTGCTAGACAATTCCGAGGTAGCACCAAATGCAAATAAAATTAGGCTCAAATCTGAAGGCGAGGGAAGATGATATTGTTTTTTTTCTCAATCTGAATTCTCACTAGAGAAAAATTCCCTTATCATAAAATTATATTGCTGGATTCAAGTAGTAAGTGCCTGCCTGTAGGTAGACAAGCAACGTTGTATAATTCCCTAATAAAATTCAAAAATTATTACTTTCTTCTTTTTCTAACCATTTATCTAATATTTGAGCATTCTTATCTTTTTCTGATAATCTTGGATTCTTAATTGGCCATTTAATTCCAATCTTAGAATCATTCCATAAAATGCCTGATTCACATTTACTATTATATGTACCGGTACATTTATACTGAATTTCAACAATATCCGATAAAGCACAAAACCCACGTGCAAAGCCAGCAGGTGCCCAAATTTGAGTTTTATCATCTTCAGAAATTTCCATTCCAACCCACTCACCAATAGTTTTTGATTTTTTTCGTATATCAACAGCGACTAAAAATGCCTTACCTCTGGTTACTCTCATTAGTTTCCCCATAGGAGGGTCCCATTGAAAATGTAGTCCTCTTAAGGTTCCATAACATGAACGTGAATGATTATCTTGAACAAATTCCTCATTCAAACCCAAATCATTAAAAATATCTTTTCTGTAAACTTCAACAAAGAAACCTCTATCATCCTCATAGATACTTGGTAAAAACACTAATACATCAGGAATATTTGTTTCTTGCACTTCCATTATTTTATTCCTTTACCACTTTTTTAAATACTTTGATATTAAAGTATCTATTATTATTAAAATTAAACTTTTCACCAAAATTGCTTGATAATTCTTTTAATATCGTTTCAATATTTCCTCTATAATTTATTCCTAAAATATTTTTAGACTTTTCTGCACTAACCTTATAGTTACGAAAATCAGTTACATTATTTATATCAACATCAATTTTTTTACCCAGTTTCCCTGAAAAATAATCAAGAACTTGGTCAGCAACAGTACCAATGGTGTAATTACCTGAAGCTACATTGAAAATTCCATTAATGCTCATATCTGCCTGAATAGAACGAAGATAACAAGTCACAGCGTCTTCTATCGCCAATAATGGCCTCCAAATGGTTGGATTGTTTACAACAATTTTATTTTTTGTCATTGCTGCCATAAACATAGTATTTACTAATAAATCAAATCTCATTCTAGGGCTATATCCAGACACAGTACCCTGCCTAAGGCAAATAACAGAAAAATTCTCATCCATAAGTTGCAGTACACCTGTTTCACCTTGTAGTTTGGAAACGCCGTATGGGTATTGACATGTGACAGAAGATGATTCATCATACAATTCGTTTTGTGTATAACCATATACAGAACATGAATCAGCAAATATAAATTTCTTTACTCCAGCTTTCTTGGCAATATAAGCCAAATATGATGGCGCTGAAGCATTTGATATATAATTATCTTTCGGTGAAAATTCAGCCATTGGGTCATTGGATAACCCAGCTAAAAATATGACTTGATCATAATCCGCTAATTCTGATTCTTTTATATCTAAAACATCTTTTTTTACTTTTTCAATTTCATCAGGCAAATAATCGCCAAACCAAAAGAGATCAAATACAGTAATTTCATAATTATGTTCCAATAAAGATGGTATTAACCTACTGCCGATATATCCGGCGCCACCAACAATGCAAAGTTTCATATCTATTCCCTTAGGTTGTCATTGATTTAAGTTTTTCTATATTTAATGAAGTGTCTTTGGGTGCGTGGAAAGAAACATCTTTTCGATAAAGATCACCTACATTTTTTTTACCAAGTTTTATCGCCAATTCTTTGACAGATTTTCTCT
>Ga0066826_10000222_pt1 | contig 27597 bp, 22 predicted proteins | sample ETNtaG_12_FD_65496 | JGI IMG/M metagenome (GOLD analysis project Ga0066826, IMG submission 65496) | Marine microbial and viral communities from oxygen minimum zone, Eastern Pacific Ocean - ETNP201306SV49 | ecosystem: Environmental > Aquatic > Marine > Oceanic | place: Pacific Ocean: Eastern... | reverse complement strand
TCTCCTACATCCGTTGACCCTTTGCCCTTGCTAAATTTGTAAGGTTGAACTTCGCTAGCTGATTCTAAACCCAAACTAGGATCTCGGAGTGTTTTATAAATTTCTTTTGCGAATTTTTTTTCTTTACGGTCATAATTAATTCCACCGATGGCTGTTAGATTGTTATACATTATTTTTTGTGTGACATCATTGGCCAATACTGGTCGGTTTCCATGAATAATTTCATATTCCAAACGAGTACCTGTACCTAATGCTGCACCTTCCGCAGTTTTTATAACGCGCAACCAAATATCTTCCAAAATATCTACGTTAAAATCTCGGACATAATAGAATACCTCTGCAAAGTCAGGTACAACATTGGGTGCGTTCCCACCTCTTGTAATTACATAATGAATACGTGAGCCATCTGGAATATGTTCTCGTAAAAGATTAACCATATTATTCATAGCCTCAACCCCATCTAATGCTGAGCGTCCTTTCTCTGGTGCTCCGGCTGCATGTGCTGAATATCCATGAAACCTAAATTTTGCAGACCTGTTAGCCATGGAAGTACCTGGGTTAGCAGCATTCCTATCACTTGCATGCCAATCTAAAACAATATCCACATCATCAAAGAGACCTGCACGAACCATATAAACTTTTCCAGAGCCACCTTCTTCAGCAGGGGTGCCGTATAAACGCACAGTACCTTTCTTTTTAGATTTATTTAAGTAATTTTTTACTGCTATCGCTGCGGCCGTAGATGCCGTACCAAACAAATGATGACCACAAGCATGTCCTCCAGCTTGACCTAATATCGGTTTTCGTTCAGTAGCAACTTCCTGTGAAATTCCTGGCAACGCATCAAATTCTGCTAGTATTCCAATGATTGGTTTGCCAGAACCATATTCTGCAACAAAAGCTGTGGGGATTTCAGCCACGCCAGACTTAATGCTAAAACCTTCATTCGATAATGTTTTTTTTAGGAGTGCAGAACTTTTTTCTTCCTGATATCCTAATTCAGCCCATCCCCAGATTGATTTAGCTATATTTTCATAATCCTTAGCTCGTTGTTCAATTGATTCTTGAATATTCTTTTTACCCAATTGCCCAAATAAAACAGCTGAAATAATGAACAGGAATGAAAAATATTTAAAAAATTTTATCATTATACTCTCCTTAATCTTTTAATTCTAATGAATTTTCAAACTTGTTATTCATCCAAGTATTCAAAATATAAAATGCTACCATTGGGATAGCCCATTGAACTACACAAGTTGCAACACTATACAATGATGTTGGGTCATACCAGTCTGCTGGCGCATATACAGTAGCTGAAAGCCACATCCACCACGAAAAGATCACCACACCTATTACGGGCACAACATAATTAATGACTGGTCGCCACCAAAATGGAAATGACCAATCGTCTCCGTTATCTAAACTGATTTCTTCCATAATTCTGGGTAATCCATATTTAATCGCCGCCAGTGCTACAAAAACGCCAGCCAACATCAAAGCCACACCCCAAACAAAATCCTGATTGCTCAGTATATCTAAGTTTCTCGCAGAAGGAATTCCCATAAGAAAACAAACACCAACGATCCAAACAACAGCTGTTTTACGTTCAACTCCCATATCCCGAAGATTTCTTACAGCCAATTCAAGCATGGAAATCAAAGATGAAAATCCTGCAAATGTAAGACCCATGAAGAACAAAATGGCCAAAGTTTTTCCAAAAGCCATTTTTGCAAATAACTGCGGCATCCAAATAAAGGTCAGACCCGTGGCTGCTGGACCTGATGTCTTCATCACCTCTAAAATTTCCCCTTTGGCCATTCCCATTTCATTACCCAAAATTGAAAACACGGTACTAAAAACCATGATGGCAGCCAGCAAAGATACCAGATTATTCCCAATAGCTGTAGTAAATGCATTTTTTATTAATCCGTAGCGTCTACGAATATAGATAGCATATGTTAGAAACAATCCCCAGCCAGCCCCTGTATCCCAAGCGTTTTGAGTTAATGCTTCTAGCCATATTCGAGGATCTTTTAACTGACTCCATTCTGGAGTAAATAGATAGGTGATGCCAGCCATTGAACCAGGCAAAGTGATAGCTCTAACTACAGATATCAATACTATAATCAATAGTGTCGGTATAAGAAATTTATTTACTTTTTCAATAGAGGTAACACCCTTATAAATCGCAAATCCACCTATACTCATGGCTACCCCATGGAATAAAATCGGGAAGCCGCTCTTTTGAAACTGATTCCATAGCGTATTAGAGGCTTCGGTTGTATTTGGTAAATCGGTCAATGCCATACTTCCGAAATAAAAGATATTCCATCCAACAACCACTGAATAATAAAAGGCAATGGCAGTAGCCACGAACCCTATAAATCCACCTAGAAATGCAAACGGTTTACCCATAAAGTGTGCAAACGCACCAATCGTACCTTTCCTAGCGGTTCGACCCATAACATATTCAACAATAATCAGGGGTATGCTCCACATGAATAAAAATATGATCCAAGCAACAAGAAATGCACCTGCACCATCATCGCCGCCATTTGAAGCGGCTATACGGGGAAATCTCCATATATTACCGGTACCTATTGCGATACCTAATGCACTGACCAAAAAGGCAAATCGTGAAGAAAAACGTGGTGATGAATTTGACATTTTATTTCCTTTTAATTTTTTTGGGCTGCAACCCAATCCTGTATTTGATCTTCCAATACATCCAAGGGTACTGAGCCACTGCCTAGTACTGTATCATGAAAATCCCTCACATCAAATTTTCTTCCTAACTCTTGTTCGGAAAATTTTCTTAATTCTTTAATTTTAAGTTCGCCAATTTTATAAGAAAGAGCCTGTCCTGGCCAAGCAATGTAGCGATCTGTTTCCGTTGTGCATTCATGGATTGGTAAAGCCGTATTATCGGATAGATAGTCTATAACTTGTTGACGGGACCATCCCATAGCATGAATGCCTGTATCAACCACAAGACGACATGCCCGCCACATTTCATAGGTGAGACGACCAAAATTACTGTAAGGATCCGTATAAAACCCTGCTTCAATTCCTAGATATTCACTATATAGGCCCCAACCTTCACCAAATGCGGATAAATAAAGGTCTTTTCGAAATTCAGGAAGGTCATTTAATTCAGATGCAATAGAGTTCTGTAGATGATGTCCAGGTACGCCTTCATGAAGTGTTAAAGCTTCTAGATTATACAATGGTCGTACATCTAGCTTATAGGTATTAACCCAATAATACCCTGGCTCTTTGCTCCCTTCTGCAGGACCAACATATCTGCCACCAGTATATTTTGGTGCCAAATCATTCGGAACAGGTGCCACACCGTAGGGCAATCGGGGCAACTTGTTAAATAGAGCTGGAAGTTTAGCATCCATTCGTTTTGCGATGAAAGAGGCTTCTTTAAGCAAAGCTTCAGGTGTCGTTGCATAGAATTGTGGATCTGTCCTAAGAAAATTCAAAAATTCAGAAAAGCTACCTTTAAACCCGACAGATTTAATTATAATTTCCATTTCTTTTCGGATCCTTGCCACTTCTTTTAGACCAATTTCGTGGATCTCTTGAGCACTGAGATTTAATGTTGTGAAATGATCGATCTTGAAATTATAGTAATCCATGCCACCTGGCAGTTCAGATGCACCTAGTGTTGTACGGGCATTAGGATAGTATTCATTTAAGAAAAAATCCAAAAAAGAAGCATACGCTTTGACAGCACCACTCATAACTGCTTGCTCTCCCATTTTTTTTATTTCCAATTTTTGTTCAGTATTAAATGAATTTGGTAAGGAATGAAATGGTTCATAAAAGGCACTTTTTTCAGGCAAATCTACCACATGGGTTTTTATAGTGACTTCATACCCTTTTAAAACAACTTTTGGGACTGAAATTCCGTTTTTAATACCAATACGCATATTTGCAATCTGCTCATCAAAATATCTTGGAAAATCTTTTAGCCTTTTAATGTAATCTTTATAATCCTCAACTGTTTTGAAAGGCATAGCTTTATACAAACGTGATAAACCTGTATGAAAACCAGAGTCGGCATTGAACGGCATACAATAATCTTTGTATTCAATACCTTTTATTCGGCTATTTATGATCCGACGAAATATCTTATGATTTACCCTGTCTTTTTTTGAAAGGGCATTCAATTGGATCTTTTCTAAACGGTAATAAATGGACTCCCAGAACTTCAGATTTTTTTCGATCTGTTCTGTAGAAACAGATGGCATCCGATCATTTAATTTATAGTTACCTGCATAAGTGGCGCTGATTGGATTGGTATCCAATTGATATTGATGTGCATCCGAAAAAATTTGATATAGTTCCTCCGTGGTATCCTGCTCAATGCAGGACACGAGAAACAATGCCCCCCACAGGATTAATATCCATTTTCCCAGTTTGTTATGATTCAATTTGCACTCCTCATTGGGGTCTAATTGTAATGCAAGACTATATTCTTTACAAAATAAAAAATCCTAAAAAATCTATCAATAATGATGGTGTCTACAGAAAATATTTAGAGGTTATTTAGTTTAGGTAAATCCGCAAGATAATCAATTACCTAATTTGATCAACCGTTTTTATTAATCAACACCCGTCTCATTTTTGTAAGTCTCATATACTTCACGGAAAAGTTTGATATCCGCTTCAAAAGTCTCAGGCAGAAGAGGCCCAAAAGAGAATCTAAAAAATCGGTCATATGGTGTTTTGTATCTGGGATCTTTCGAATGGGGACGGCCCATGTCGCAGTCAAAAGCACAGAGAATTGCTGCACCGTGCTTGAACAACCGCTTGTTCAGTTCATCACTAGTCATCCCTTCAGGCAACTCAAGCCAGTGATAGAAACCTCCATTTCCGGTATAGACTCCTAAACCCATCTCCTCGAATGCCTTGCCATATCGCTGGCGCTGCCAATTGTAGTGCTCCTCTACTGCTTTGCGTACTTTTTTGACACGGTTGGACTCAAGAAGCTTGATTGCATAATGTTGAGAAGGATGGCTAACACCACCCATTCCGAAGCTAGAGTAATTTGCTAAGATTTCTATATTTCTCTTACTGGCAATGATCCAACCGATGCGAATGCCCGGTGACTGGAGTCCCTTCGTACAAGCACCTGAAAGAAAGACATTGCTACTATCGAGATCCTGTACAAATTCAATACCGCTTACTGAAGGGGAGTGGAACATTTCGTATGCCTCATCGAGCAAGATACCGTTACCGGGTTGCTCTGCGATCTTAATCAGTTCACGGAGTTCTTCACCAGAACGTGTTTGGCCTGAAGGATTTTGAGGGTTTGAGATGACAGGCAGAATCGCTGTTCCTTCATCAAGGTTCTTTCGGTTATAGTATTCTTCATTTTTTGGATGGAAGTTGTTCTCCTTATTGAAAGGAACAGTCTCATAGTCAGTACCGGTCTGTGTCATTATATCAAGGTAGGCGGGCCACTCAATATTCCCAATTCTTACCTTTACGCGTTTTTTTAAAAATGTCATCACGGTGTAAATCCCAGGTCGACCTCCGGCAAATATCATCACATTCTCAGGTGCGATGGTTGATCCATATCGTGAATTATAGTACTCAACAATGGCTTCGCGTAGTTCAGGGTGCCCCCATGCTTTGGGGTAAAACCGATCCTCCAAAGTCACGTCAACACTTCCTGGTAACTCTGGTCCACCAAATTTTTCCAATGGCGAGGTCAGCGGAAATCCTTGGGACCACGGATGTGTACCTTCAGTCCCCATGAAACTCTCAAAGGTATCCCGAAATGCGTAAAGTGTCTCGTAAATACCCATAGGTGGTACGTGGTATAAAAAATCTTTCAACATTATTTACAATTAATTTTTCTAATTGTGAATTTTGATTAATTCGTCATAGCCACCAATAGCTTCTCCATCAATTACAATTTGAGGTACTGTAGTTGCTTTACCAACTTCTAGAAGTTTAGATCGATCCCAACCTAATTTTTCAATATTGATCTCTTCATAATCCCACCCCTTTTCATCAAAAAACCGTTTCGCAAGATCACAATAACTACACCAATTGGTAGTATAAATTTTTATCGATTTATTCAAAAAAATTATTTCTCGTGCTTTTCTGCAACTATTAATAGTTTATGAACTGCATATAAACCAGCCAATGATAAAGACCAGCCAACGATAAAATAAAATATTTCCATTAAATTGATTTCCTTCCAGTTATTCAACAATAATTGTGAAAGGGAATTTAGTGTTTTCAATGAATTACCTCTAACTTGAATATTTACTATGTCAATGTTAAACTCTTTACGATAATCATGTTAAAATATATTCGTTTTTCCGCAGCTCCAATTCTAACGGCATTTGGTGCTTATTTTGCCTTAAAAGGCCAACATTGGATGTGGATCTATTTTGCAATATTCGCATTAATTGTAATCCTTGGTGATCTTGTTTTTGGTGATAACAACGTGAATCCTAATTATTCATCAACTAAAATCTTGAACTTTCTACTGTATATTAATTTTCCATTTCTTCTTATCGCTGTTTTAGCAAGCATATGGATGGTAGGAGATTATCCACTACCAGAATGGGGGTCATCTCTAATGATTGCAAGAGATAATACCAACATATATGATCTGATGGGCTATGTCCTTGTAATGGGTTTATTAGTAGCATCTGCAGGAACAAATGTGGGACATGAGCTTACACACCGTAAAAAAAATAAATTTGATATGTTTCTTGGTAACTGGTTACTTGCTTTTACTTGGGATTGCGCTTTTGCTATTGAACATGTCTATGGCCACCATAAATATGTGGCGACAGAGAGAGATCCTGCAACAGCCAAAAGGGGTCAAAATCCATATCACTTTATTGTTCGATCAACTATTTTTTCGCATCGAAATGCATGGATTATTGAGAATAACCGTTTACAAAAACTAGGCTATAATCTTTTTTCTTTCCGAAATAAAATGCTGATTGGTTATTGTCGTTCAGGATTGCTTACCGCTGGAGCTTTTTATTTAAGCGGTGCTGCAGGTGTAATTATGTTCCTACTGATTGCGACCGGAGGAAAGGTTATGCTTGAAGGTGTGAATTATATGGAGCATTATGGATTAATTCGTGAAGGGGGGGCACCAATTGAACCAAAACATTCGTGGAATACTAATAAAAGGATTAGTAGTATTTTCCTTTATAACTTAACACGACATTCTTCACACCACGAAAATGCATCATTAGAATATTGGGAACTAAAAGCTTACCCTGACGCTCCAGAGATGCCTCTAGGTTATTTATCATGTGTCTACCTAGTTTTATTCGTCCCATGGGTATACCACCGAATTATGGCTCCTAAGTTAAAAGAATGGGATAAAAACTTGGCTAATAATACGGAAAGATTGCTGGCACAAAAACAGAACGAAGCCAGTGGTCTAGCATATCTATTATCTTAGTCTGAAGATTCTTTCTTAACCAAATAAACGCTTGCTGTATCACTATTAAATGCGGTAAACATGCCTAATCCCCCTTTTATATTAGAATATGGCTCATTCAAATCTCTTGAATCTTGTCCACTTGATTGATACAATAACACATAGTCAGTCTGCACGTGAAAAAGCACGATGTCGTGACGTCCAAAGTGAGTAACGATAGAAGGTAATATAGTATATGAGGTATCAGCAAAAGGCTGGGATACAAAACGCTTCCAGCGTGGTGGAGCTTGTTTTTCTAAAGGAGACGGGTCTGCTTCAACATTATCCATTAATAGATAATGGTATAGTTCATTTGGGTTATCCCAATCAAGCTGAATTCGATTTGAATCTGCAAAAATCCAATTAATATAATCTCTATTCCTATTGAATTCAGGAACCCAAAGTGTGTCAAGTGATACAGAAAAACTATCCGGCTTTATTGGGACAACTGTTTCAGATGTGAGCTGTTGCTCCATATAGTTTATCTCTAATCGAAATGTATCTCCAATCCCAACAACAAGATTGCTATCTGGATAGTGGTAAGTAATTGCATATGTAGTATCTGTTTCAGTTGTATCATTTGCATACATGGGCTCAAGTATAAACTTTTCATTTCCGCGTGAAAGAATTACTTCCGCAGAATCAATCGGTGTTGCTTCAGTTCTTTCATCATCCAATGCTAATGTTGACATAAGAACAATATCTTTAACCGGTTGTCCCGCATAGATATATGCACGAACTACAATTAAGTTTTCATCAGGGACTGCTTTAAGATCATCCTCACAACTTATCGTAACAAATACAAAAATAATCAGACTCAATAAATATAATTTATTTTTCATGGAGTTGCTTTATTTTAATGATACTTTAAAAAATAAGGTTATTGTCATGGGAAGTAACATCATATCAGAAACTAATACTGGAACAACATCTAGATCATATTCTCGATAATTAACATTCTTATTATTTAATAGATTAAAAACCGAAAAGCCAACGTCCCATTTAAAATCTGGCGTTTCCAGCTGCCTAAATACACTGATGTCGATTCGTTGGTATTCTGGCAAGCGATGCGCATTCTTATCACTAACATGGATATAATTAAACTCATCTCCATTTAATAAGGGGAGATAATATCTACTTTCAGGAGTTGTGTAAGGTGTCCCAGTAGCATAGATGAATGTTGAAGCAAAATTCCAAGGACCGTATTTATATGTACCTACTATCTTTGCCTCATGTGTTTTATCATGGCTAGCAGGATATGGCTCTGGTGCTAATGCGCCAAAATCATATTTCACATTTCCGAAAGTATAGCCAACCCATCCGCTAAACGCTCCCGTTTTTTTTTGCGCCAAAAACTCCAAACCTTCTGCATAAGCATCACCAAAGAAAAAATAATTTCCATAATCAGCTAACTCTTGAAAACGCCTTGTATATTCAATCATACCATCCATGAATTTTCGGTATCCTTCAATTTCAAATACATAATTTCGCGTTTCATATTTGAATCCTAATATTTGATGCTCAGCAGAACCTGGTGGAATATTATCATCAGATACAAGCCAAAAGTTAGAATTGCCTTGGAGTACATCTTCAAGAACGATATTATTAATAAATTGAAAATAATTGCCCCACGCTCCTTTAATAGAAAAATGATCTCCAATATTCCAATTAAATGAAAAACGAGGTGAAATAAAAACAGAGTCCGTTGCTACATCCAATATAAATAAACTATCCAGTCCAGTTTGAGATGTTGCACGCACACCCAATCCAACAGTCAATGAAGGCAATACTTTCCATCGATCTTCCAAATAAAGGCTTAATAGCATTGTATTTGATTCAAGATCTAAAATTTCAACTGAATCATAAACAGCTACATCGTAGTGAGTACCCAAATTTGTTGTTTCAAGACCAAATTCTAGAATGTGATTTGCATTAGCATGGAGGACATTGTCTAGACGAAATGATTTGTCTTTAGCTCCATTACTTTCATTGATCTTAAATGTTCTACCCCCACCTCCAATCGAATATAAATGGCGACCATAGTCACTATTGAACTGAGAAGAACTATATAAGGCTTGACTGGAAAAACGATCAGTCCACCGATGATTCCAACGAAAACTCATCCCCAGGTTGCCCCAGTCTGTGTTGTTATCATCAATGCGAGTTACGGTTTGCTGGCCACCGCCACCGCCAAAACCTCCACCTCCGGGACGACCTCTTACTCCTTCTGTCTCACGAGATTCATTTAAAAAATCTCTGCCTCCATACATGCTGATACTGATTACATCACTATTCCCAGGTGTAAAAGTCACTTTATTATGTAGGTCGTAAAAATAAAAATTGGGGAAAATTTGCTGTTGAAAAGCTTCATCATTTTGATTGTCAGGATTCACACGTCTACGATTATTTGTTGGAACTTCATCATCACCCGTTACAAACTGATACATTTTTTCAAAAAAAGGACTAGACATATAATCAGAGTATGATCTTCTAAAAGATAATAACCAGCTTCCACCTAATATAATAGGTGTCTCATATAGCAGTTGAGTCGACATCAAATTAGCTCCTAAACCAAATTGTCTTTTAGTTAGGTCACCGTTTTTTCCTGTCATATCAATTACGCTTGATAATCTTCCACCGTATTTTGCTGGAAAACCACCTTTGTAAACTTGGACATCTTTAATTGCATCAGCATTAAATGCACTAAACATTCCAAAAAAATGGTCAACATGATAAATATTCATACCATCAAGTAGAATCATATTTTGGTTCGATCCTCCTCCTCGAACATTAATTCCTGATGAACCGTCACCAGTACTAGTTATGCCTGGCAATAATTGTAGTGATCGAAATATATCTACTTCACCCATATTAGGTAAAAGCGCCAACTGACGTGGTGATAGAGTAATTTTACTAACTTCATCACCCGAGCTTTTTATAATTTGATATTCATCAGCAATAACATCTACAGCCTGAAAGTTGAGCGCTTCCATTCTTAGACGAATTTCTAATGGTCCTTGAGATAGAGAATTATCATAACCAATTTTGGCTGTACGATACCCAATATAGGATACGATTAGTGTACACGGTTCTGCTGGGACATCAACAAGAACAAAATGCCCATCAGCATCTGTTGTAATACCACGACTTGTACCTTGAACGATGATGTTTGCATAAGGTAGTGGTTCCAAATTGTCCATATCCAAAACTGACCCTGCAATATCTCTATCTACATTTTGCCCAAGAATTACAGAATAGAATAGAGTTATTATAAATAATCTATTTATCAATTTTGTCTAGATCCCCTTCTAGTTATCAATTTTGTCTAGGCCCCCTTCTAGATCTACCGCGTTCTTTTTGCTGATTTTTTATTTCTTTTTGGTATTGCTTATATTGCTTTTTAGTTAGTATACCCTTAATTAGCTTATCTCTTTCCTGCATCTTATCGCTCATCTCATACCTTTTTTCTCTAAAATCCATATTTGGATCTTCTCTTAGGTCTTTAAGTTCAGCCATCAAACGCTCATTAATTTCCTTCATTTGAGTTGCCTGTTTCTCGTTTAAATCTAATTTTTTAACCCAATCTACTGGGTCAGGTTGATTCATACCCATTCGTGGTTGCGAAATACCTAATGAGATGAAGGCAATAAAAGATAATAATAAATATCCTCTGTTAGTTTTCATTGAAAAGCTCCTCTTCTTTATTCTCTATTGAGTAATTTGACAAATTTTTATGAATATAGTTAAAAAAATAATGTTATTATTTAGCCACAAATTTGAGTGACAATGAATTTACGCAATAACGTAAGCCTGTAGGCTTTGGCCCATCTTCAAATACATGCCCTAAATGTGACCCACACTTTGCACATGTGATTTCAGTTCTAATCATCCCAAAAGAAAAGTCACTTTTTGTATTAACCTTTTTTGGGTCTATCGCATCAAAAAATGCTGGCCATCCAGAACCAGAATCATATTTTGTTTCAGAGCTAAACAGTTCATTATCACATCCAGCACATATGTAAGTGCCTTTTGCTTTATGCTTATAGTATTTTCCTGTGAAAGCACGTTCAGTACCTTTCTCACGTAAAACTTGGTATTGTTCGGGAGTTAAGCATGTTTGCCACTCTTCATCTGTTTTTATTATTTTATCCATAACAAATCCTTTTGAAGATTGTTGTTGAGATTGACCCATAAGTGATACGCCAATAATGCAGAACAGAATTGTAATTGATCTTTTTTTCATTATTATGTCAGTTATCAGACCAACCTAAATTTGGTACCTTTTTCAACTATAAAACAAATTTTTCTTATATCTATCATCTAGTTAAATATATTTCATTAATAATTTGATCATTTTTTTGACCCGATCAGTATAGGGTGGATATAATAATTTCATAGGGCTCAAGCGTGACTGCTTTAATATTGAGCGCTCGTTTGAAAAAGCTTTAAACCCAGCTTCACCATGAGTACGGCCAAAACCACTATTATTAATTCCCCCAAAAGGTAAATTAAGGTGCATGTAGTGAAGAATCGTATCATTGATAGATGTTCCACCAGCCGATGTATTTTTTAAAATAAAATCAATATTTTTCCTGTTATAACTAAAAATATATAGACCTAATGGTTTTGGTTTATTATTGATAACCTTAACAACTTCATCAATATTATTAAATGTAATTATGGGAAGGATTGGTCCAAATATTTCTTCACTCATTACTGGGGAATCAAGGGTAACACCCGTTAGAACAGTTGGCTCAATAAAACTTGTTTCTTCATCTGTCTTTCCACCCATAAATATTTTATCACCAAAATCAGTAGTCTTATTAAGTAGGCTACTTAATCGTTCAAAATGTTTTTTATTTACAATTCGAGCATAGTTATCTGAATCTTTTACTGAACCATTTTCTGAGGAAAATTGTTTAATTGATATTTTTTTTATCTCTTCAAGTAATTTTTCTTTAACTGATTCTTGGACAAGTACATAGTCTGGGGCTAAACAGATCTGACCACAGTTTAAAAATTTTCCCCACGATATTTTTTGAGCGGCATCTTTTAGATTTGCAGTTTCATCAACAATTGTTGGTGATTTTCCACCCAATTCTAAAGTAACAGTAGATAGATGGTTCGCAGCTTTTTTCATAACTGAGCTGCCAATTTTTGGACTACCTGTAAAGAAAATATGATTAAAAGGTTCATCTAATAGCGCTTCAGCTACATTGGAGTCTCCTTCGAAAAGAGCTACTTCCTTTTCTTTAAAAAGATCATTTACCATTTTAGCAATAACCTTCGATGAATTAGGTGTCAATTCAGATGGTTTTATTATGGCACAATTGCCTGCAGCGATCGCAGCTATTAGCGGACTAATTGTCAAATTAAATGGAAAATTCCATGGAGTTATTATTAAGACCACACCTTTTGGTTCATATTGTATCCAAGCTTCGGCTGTAGCCATTGTTAAAGTTGATTTAACTTTTTTTGGTCGCATCCACCTTTTTAAATATCTGCGAATATGACGTATCTCATTTAATGCCGCCCAAAGTTCAGTTATGTCTACCTCGGAGGCAGGCTTCCGATAATCTTGATGCATCGCATTTCGAATATCTTCTTTATGATCCATAAGCCATGTTTCAATAGATTTAAGTTTTGCACTTCTTTCTTTAAAAGTAGTGTTTCGGATATTTTGAGAATTAGCGAGTTGCTGATTAAACACCGTTTTGATTCTAGATTGTATTTCATTCATAGCTATTGCTTAACTTACTTAAGTAGTTGAATAATTCCTAACATGGCTAACCTAATTATTAATTTTATCTTAAACTTAACTATGAAAAATAAGCCTATTATTTCCTTTTTACTTATGGCAGCATTATACGGTCAATGAGCGCTTTGAAGTAATCCATCCTTGCCAGTTGGCGAGACAGACAAAGGTTTTGGAGCTGAAAAAGGGCAGCTCTATTATGGAATTCAAAGTTATTTTTCCTCAATTGATTGGTGGCATGACCCCGTAAAAGGAGAACCATTTAAACATAGTGGTTCATTAAATACGTTCATAGTTCGCCCTAGTATTATATATGGAATTTCTAAAAAATATAATTTAATCCTAAACTCAACTTTAGGTATTAGGAAAATGAACTGGAATCAGCCTGATGTATCTATTCACCATCGAACTGAATCAAGTTCAACAGACTTTCATAATGCAAATGGTGGAATTTTGGGTGATTCAAAAATTATGATTAGGTATCTAATAAGAAATCAAGGAGATGGGCCCGGCTTGAGAATCTTTTCTGGAGGAGGGATAACTATCCCATCTAATAACCAATTAACTTCAGACCCATATTTTTTAAACAAAGATGAAGTAAAAGAACACCGACATTTTAGTTTAAGTAATGGAACATATAACTATAATATCGAAACTCAGATTTATTATAAAAGACCAACTAATCCTATTTTTTTTGGAGGATTTATCATTTTAGAAAGACCATTATCAGAAAGTAAATACGGTTACTTACCTCCAGTAAATCTTAATATTGCTTTATCAATGATATATAAGCGTTTTGATAGTATTGACAGTTCTATTGGTTATGGATTTAATATTCTTCATACGGGCCAAGGTTATTGGGATGACATACCAGCCCCTAATACAAAATCTACTTCAATCAGTCCAAGTATATCATACCTTTTTGGAACCAAGCTTGGTGCGGTTTCTATTAATATTCAAAAACCTTTTTTTGTTGATGGTGCTTTTGCAAGCAATGAAGGTGAGATTAAACAAGGAAGTGATATTTGGCAGTTCACAATTTCACTTAGGGGAGTGCCTATTAAATAACTTTACAATAGAATTCGATATTGTAAACTGATACTTCTCCCTGATTCAGGCATGATTGATTTTATTTTAGATAAATGATTATAATAGGTTTCATCGAGTACATTATTGATTTGAAATATAATCCGGTGTGAGCCTTTTAAAGTTTTAAAGGAATAGCTACCAAAAATATCGATCAAGAAGTATTCTGGTGTCATCGTTTCAAATTCTGAAATCATTTTTTGTTCTAGAACCTTACTGAATCTAATTGAACCTGATAAATCATTATTTGATTTAGTTGAAACTAACAAGCCAATTTTGTCTGGTGGCATATATGCAAGATGGTTATTATTTGAGTAATCTTTTCCTCTAACAAATGAAAAATCTGTAGTGATATCAATCCCTCTACCTTTATATCCCATTTGTGCTTCTCCACCACTTATTTCAGTTTTAATTCCGCGCATTTGATATTTATATAACCATCCGCTTGATCCACTTCCCCACTCGATCCAATCTGCACCAGGTACATATCCATCACCCATTTTCATATATAGATGAAAATTTGGGCTTTGATTAAAAAACCCATTCAATAAGAAAAAGAGTTTTTCTTTTTGATATTGAACTGAGCTTTCAACGCCTAATGTTTTTTCAAGATCAAGATTTGGGTTGCCAATTTCATAGCTATAACTTCCAAGATGTGGTCCATCTGAAAAAAGATCTTCAATACCAGGAGTTCTTCCAGCTCTCATTATGGTTGTAGAAAATTGCCAATTTTCCCAAGACTTAATAAGTGCGGCAGATATAGAAAGAAAACCAAAATTTTTCTTATTCACAAATTTCTCATCAATATTTGAAAACTTTGTTCCTTTATTTTGAGGTTCTATAATTGAATATTCCCCTCTAAATGATAACTGGCCTGTAAAAGCAAGTAACTCTTTCTCGCTAAAACCAAATACTGAAAAGTTTGATTCGGTTGTATTTGGTGTCCAATAAAACCCACCTGCATTAAACATGCGGTATTGTATAGCAGTACCTATTTCCCTTTTTAATCCTGTTATCTTTGATTGAAGAAGAAAAATATCTTGTCCCAATTTGACAGACGGTTTTTTCTGATCTGATTCAAATTCAGAATGAGCGTAATGAATAAATTTTTGATCTACATCAAAGGTTTGAAAACCTTTAAAATCAATATCTTGATGATAATTTAACTTTTGAGTTGTTTTATTCATTTTCATATCCACACCGCTAATGTGTCCTTCAGGACTTCCTGGTATTCCATAATCCATTTCAACATGTTCAATAGAAACTGTTCCTCTTTTTCCATCATTGATCCTTGTTAATCCAAAAAACCATTCGGTATTATTCATTGATGTATTTTTTAACATCCCTATTGGAGTCATTTGATCACCAGTCGTTCTATTTTGTAAGGAAAAACGAAAATTGTTCTTATTTATTGGAGCAACCAATGAAAAATTATTAAACAATCCCTTGTTTCCAGAATCATAGCCCGATGTTAGATAAGTATGGAAATGATCAAATTCAATTTCGGGCATAGAGTTTTTTTCAACGTCAATGACACCGCTTATAGTGTTTGATCCAAAAAGAAGTGCACGAGGACCTCTAATAATTTCTATTTGTTCTACACCACCCAAATCCATACTTAATGCATGATCTACTGAAGTTTGTGATAGATCGCCAATTTCAAAACCATTTTCAGTGATTAGAAAACGGTCTCCAGAATACCCTCTTAATATAGGTCGTGTTGTACCCTGTCCCATAGATTGGATTGCTACGCCCATTTCGTTTTGAAGGGTTTGTGCAATTGATCCCTTCATATTCTCTTGTATTTTTTTCCCGGACATGGATAAACTGGAAAGTGAGGAAGTTGGATCCAGATCGCTATGAACCTCTACTTTTATTTCTTCAAAATGCAAAATTTGAGGATTTAGTAAAACATTACCAAGATTCACTAAACTATTATCTATTAGAATAGATATAGTTGTATCTCGATAACCAAGAATGGAAATTTCTAATTCTAGATTACCTAGAGGAAGATCATTTATCGAGAATTGCCCATTTAAATCCGATGCTGAACCTGTATTCAAATCTTTTACATAGACATTTGCATCTTCTAAGGGTTCAAGAGTATCTGAGGAAAGTACTTTGCCTATTAACTCTGCATTTTGTGCATGCAGAAAATCTAGAGGCATACTGCATGCACAAAGAATTACAATTAATGCTAACTTATTTAACAGTAATCGGGACGTTATTTGTTGAAGTATAGTCTGCATGACCATCATGCATTAATTCCAATTTAAAACCAGTTGAACCAGCGCTGACACCTTTGATTTCTAAAGCCATTTCATGCTCTTCTTCATCACCATCATCATCATGTTCTTCCTCAACTTCAACTGTAGCAATGCTAGAATTGAATCCAGAAACTTTTAATTCTCCTTCTTCTTCCTGTCCTTCATGATCATCGTGTTCTAATTCTTTCCCATCATCACCAAGAAAATGCACAGTGAGTTCTAGTGTCTCTCCAGCGGTTAATGCTACAGAGCCTGTTTGAGTTCCTTTAAATTCCTTATATACTTGGTTTCCGCTGCTGTTTTCTAAAATAAACCCTTCTGCATCAGTATGCTCTTCGTGATCATGATCATCATCTTCACAGCTAACGATGAATAGTAATAAAGTAACTCCTAAAACTGTATAGCATAATTTTATGATTCTTTTTAAATCATTAAACATTTTTTAATTCCTTTTTGTAATTATTTAAATAAATGCGATGGTTTTATCAAACCATCAAGTGAAAACGAGTTTATTACAAAAGGATTGGGGGACCGCGAACTGGATTAGTATTTTTATGAAATTGACGATAAAAAGAATTGGCCACTTTCCATTGTTGATTAGTGCCCAATTCAAGGAGGACGAAATTAGGAGTGGCAATTGCACCATCATTTTCTAATAGTCGTTTGGCAATAAATAAATCACATTCAATACCAGCATTGCGGTGAGATTCAATCTCACAATTATCAGCACATAAACTAGCATCTGGGGCAATTAATTCGTGTCCATGACCAGTATGAGAAGTACTTATTTGGATAAATACACTCATCCATAGTATAAGGAATAGTGAAAGGATGTTATTTAGTTTTTTCATATCAAAATTAATTATTAACTATCTCGACGGTCCTTCCCAGATCTTCGCTCTGAAGTGTCTCTCCTACTATCTTCGGCACGACGTTCAGTCTGTACTGGCGACTGTTCTTTTCTGCGATCTTGAGATAGACGTCGCTCACCTTTTCTTCTATCATCACCGCGATTACTCATAATTACCTCGAATTAGATTAAATTAAAAAAACTATCCGCCCCTAAAAATACGCAAAATTGTTAATTATTCAAATTCCAATTGAATTCCATGATTCCCAGTATGCGGTTGATAATAATAATTCAAAGATATTGTTAATGGAAATACAATATCAAAAAAACCGCCGAGATCCAGAACGAGTCCAGTGCCCAAACTCATTAGCATATCTTTTGAAGGATCCGCATTCATTGTATCAATAAATAATTTTCCCTGCACTCGTTTTAAATAACTTACCCCCCACAGCAATGTTTTATCAGGATATATGAGAGGCAAGCGATAAATTAATTTTGCCTTCCAAGCATTATTAAAATAAAAAGATTTATATCCGTATGGATATTTAATTCTACTAGGGAAAAAATAATTGCCTGAAAAATCATTTTTTTCATACTGAGCTAACAATGAAAAAGAATGATGTTTCCCTAAACCTTTAATATTCCCACTAAACCGAGTCGAAATTTGCTCACCATACCACAATCCACCAAAAGGCATACCGCCAACATATAAATTCAATAACCATCCACTTGATCGAAGATCTCTTTTTGCAGCTTCATTTTGAGATATAAAAGTTCCTTCAATATATGAGGGAAGAATGTTTCCATCTCTTTGTGGTGCGCTCTTTTTATTCTCAAGTATTAATCCTTTGGGAATAGTCTCTTTATCAAAATCATAATACAGCATTGAATTTGATCGTGAAATAACTTTAGCACCAGCATAAGTGATAAAATATTTATTATTGATTCCATTAACTTTATTAATCCAAGGAATTCCAACACCTATATCAATTGTAGCTTCATCCCACTTTTCGTTAATTCTATATTTTACAGTATCATTTCGATTATCCAATTTTTGTTTATAGGGTCCATAAGTTTCACTCCGCTCAGATTTTTTTAGTTTAAAATCCATTATAGGATAAAGACCTTTATAAACAATATTTAAACGCTTATTTGATGTTTTTTTAAATTGATCATAAGATATATCTGCCAATATGGACATTGTTCCTAAAACATTATCTGATTGCAAACCTAAGGTTGGATCAAATTCACTATCAAAAATATATCTGCTGTGAAAATTGAATAAATTTTTAAATGAATTATATGGTTTTATGTCATAAGGATTTGATGGCACTGGCTCATCAAATATGGACCCTTCTTCCTGATCAAACATAGGTTGAAATGAACGTACAGGGTCATAAACTAGTGAAGGAATTGGCGACCAATTATTTGAATCAAGATCTTTGATTACTATCCTTTTTCCCATTAAGCTATAATCACTAAATAGTAATTGATCTGAATTAGTTATAGAGGGGTCATAAGCACCTAGCTTTCTAGATGTGATTAAATATTCTTCTTTAGTATTAATATCTATAGCTAAGAGATTATCAATCCCTTGATACGGCGACTCGTAAATAATAAAATTATTATAAAATACAGGGTGTGAAACATCCTCCCACGTTTCAGATTTAATTTTTACAAAAATTCTCTTATTGATCTTATAAATATAGATTGCTCTCCCATCAAAGTTCTGAGATGTAAATACAATATTTTCCCCATCTCTAGACCAAGATGGAAACATAATAGTTCCTTGATTAGGCGCTTCCACCTGGTCAATAATTTCGCCATCTTTACTACCCAGAATAGTTAATAAACTATTCCTATTTTGAGAAAATGATACAGCAGCAATTTTTTCTCCATCATTTGAAAGATTGGGATTATAAAGTCGTTTATTAGATGTAATCACTTTTCTTTGATTTGTTTTAAGATCAATGATTTCAAGATTTGCCCAACTTAATTTTGTCCATCTTTTGTCGGGTTCATAAAAAGACCAAACAGCCTTATAGCCATTAGAGTGATAACCGAAGATATTAGCTGAAGAAGGAATTTTTTCTACTTCAGCTTCGTTATTACTATCCAATTTTACAATTGTTGGCACTTGATCTATACCAGATTTTAATGCAAAAAAAGTGCTATCAATACCCATCGATGGAAAACTATAATTTGTAATGATATCTGGTTTTTTACTTAATACATCAACTTTATCTTCAACAATATTTTCAATTTGTTTAACCCAAAGTTGATTTAAATCGTAAAATGTATCGCTGTGGATTTGTTTCGTTGTTGCACCTGTTATTAATCGCATTGACCTTGAAAAAGGAAAAAAAGGATTTAATGTAAATGGCCATTGTAAAGTCTTATTGATAATTTTAGGCCAAGCTTGATCACCAAAATTTGTTTTTACATGTGTGGTTAAAAAATATCCCAATTCATACCTATTGGGATAAATCATTTTAAACGATCCATACAGTGATTGATGATAATTGAATTTTTTCTCATTTATACTTAATGACCTTGATATAACATCAAAATAGGGAATACGCCCCCTACCCGAATAAGTTAATGCAGTCTCCAGCCCTACTGCATCGCCTTCCCAATACCAAGCAGGAAACAATAACCCATTAAAAAACGATTGGGTAGATTCACCAAATATGAATCGTAATAACTTACTAGTACCTTTATTCATATAGTTTGTTTGAGCAATATGCCTTCCCTCATGGATTGCCAAATCTCTATACCATTCATTTGTCCCCATGTCCTTGGAAAGCAATGGAACATTAAACCATTCAGACATCCAAGGAGCTTGATGTACAAATGCATTTGGTATTGAACCACGGTTACGTAAAACAATAGGAATCTTTTTGTGCTTATTGTGTAATGTTTTATTTATTGCTGAGTGAACATGCTCAAGAGTATTAGCTGCTCTTAGCCCTTCTTGATTTAGTTCACGAGGAAAAATTAGCTGATAATTATCAGTGTTGATTTGATTCCACTTAACAGTGGGTGGGTCCTGACCATATAGTAGGTTGAAAACAATAAAGAAAAATAAAATTTTGATAATTAATCTCACAAATTTTGAATAGGAATTTATTACACGAACCTTTATGACTATAAAGAAAAAGGCCCAGTTTTTCATTATAACTGAGCCTTTTCTGCTCCGGAGGAGGGACTCGAACCCCCGACCTGGTGGTTAACAGCCACTCGCTCTACCAACTGAGCTACTCCGGAATTCTATAGTATAAAAAACAGAATTAAAAGCGCGGCAAATTTATAATAATTAAGTTGGGTAGACTAATAGAATTACATTTCCTTTTCTGCTTTCAAGGTTAGTCCTTCAACAAATTGACCATGTTCAAGATGTGATGAACTTATATAAACAACTCCGTCTTCATTATGCGGTTTCCCATATTTTGAATGAGCAGACTTCAACCCTCCGAGCCACCACCTGGAGTCTTGAATATATACTAGATCGCCTGGGTTTGCTTTCATTAGTTTCATATCATTAATTGAGAACTTTAATACATCAGCACTTTTTGGGTCTAATTTCCAACTAACTATTGGAGTTTCTCCTTCTTCCTCATTTGCATCTGAACCTTTAAAAATAGATTTTAGTTTGTGCACATCATATACTGTTAATCCAGTTAATTTTTTAGAAGAATCTGACTTTGTAAATAGTGAAACAATTACCCCAACACCTGCACATACAACAATATTATAAAGTGCTCCAATATATGAATACCCGCGTCCTGGTCTTAATTCTATACCATGAGAAAATGGGCTAATTAATTCTGGATAAAATTGGCCTAATATCATTAAGAAAGCTCCACCTAAAAATGTAGCAATCACTGCTTGAGAAGTAAATCGTTTCCAAAAAATCCCTAAAAATACTCCTACAACTAGGGGCGGTGTGAATGTGGAGTGGAACCATCCATGCGCTTCATAAATCGAATCAAATGAATTGAAAAAAGGAACTAAAAGCACTGCAATTACTTTAACGCCAATAGATGTCCATCTTGCAAATTTTAATTCTTGTTTTTCGCTTTTTTCTTTTTTTGATAGGGGACGATAAATATCATTTACAATCACAGCTGAAGAGGCATTAACCAAAGTATCTGCTGTTGACATTAGTGCAGCGCAAAGTGCTGCTATAATAAATCCAAATACTCCAGGAGATGAAACAAGATTGGTTACAGCAACAAATACATCATTAGCGGCCATTCCCGTTGGAAGCATCCCAGGTGCAACATTTGTTATAGCTCTACCTATCCAACCCGCATTAGAAACCACTATAGCAGAAATTGGGAGTACAAATAGAACATTGATTGCAGCTGCCTTGCGACCTTCATTTACACTTTTTGCGGCCATGAATCTCATAATTAATCCTTGATTCAAGAATAAAAATCCCACTGAACCTGCAACGCCATCCTGCCAAAAGATACCGACAAAATTAAAATCTGGAGGATGATTAAAGTGAGCGAGGGGGAGTTTTTGCAATGGAGACAAATTCATCCAAAAAGCACTTAGTCCATTAATACCCACCTGATTGCCTAAAAATTGAATACCAAGAAAAAACAGCAATAGTCCCGCAAAGATTAAAATAAAACCTTGAAAAAGATCGGTAAAGATAACAGAGGTCTGACCTCCAAAATGCATGTAGATAGTGGTTGCGATGGCAATCAGTACAACTGTTAGCATCAAAGGAATACCATAAATCCTATATAAGGCAGTTGCTAAAGTCAAAAATTGTATTGCGATATAGCCAATCATATATAGTAAAATCATCATTGTGGCTAAATATCTTGCTGTAGAATTAAATCTTCGTTCAAAATACTCAGGGATTGAACGAACTTTGGTGTAATAGATAATTGGTAACCAACCAAACATGAATAAAGGCATAAAAAACCAATCATTCAAATATGTCATTGTTGAAGATAATCCGTATTGATAGGCCTTTGTGGAATATTTTACAAAACTATGTGAGCCTACGCCGGTTGCCACAATGGATATTGTTATTAACCACCAAGCAAATCTTCTCCCACCAAAAAAATAGTCTGTCGTTGTTTTACTATACTTACCAAAATAAGCACCAAAACCCATTACTATAGCAAAATAGACTAAAATGACAATTTTATCTAACTGGGTGCCAACTTCAAAGTTCATTGTTGGCTACCAATTGCAACATAAATTAGAACAGCATGAATGGCAGCATAGAAAAGAAATCCATAAATAAGCACCCAAACCCACTTTAAGTGTCTCTGAAATGTTAATCGAAGTGCATTACTTCTTATTATAATCAACATGCCAATAATAAAAGCTATTCCACCAACTCCATATAGATAAATAAATGGTAACCAGGTTTGTGAAAAATTCATGATTTAGTTCAGTTTATCGAAACTGGATTTTAGCTCATTATATGTTTCCAATAGCCCTCCAACCATAACTTTAGTTTGTCCAATGACGGGCATAAAGTTAGTATCGCCGTTCCATCTCGGAACAACGTGAAAGTGTATATGATCAGCAATCCCAGCTCCACCGGCTTTTCCAATATTTACACCAAAATTGAATCCTTCTGAATTCAAGATTTTATTAATTATTTTCATTGATTTATTTGATAAATCCATAATCTCAGCCATGCAATTTTGGCTTAAGGAATTCATAGTCTCAACATGTTTATAAGGTGTAATCATAAGGTGACCATTGTTGTAAGGGAAAAGATTCATCAAAACAAATGATTCTTCTCCCCGAAAAAGAACTAGGTTATCTTTATCATTCTTTTTTTCCTTGGACTTTGTACAAAAAACGCATCCTTTACCTTTATTTTTTTTTGACCGGACGTATTCCATCCGCCAAGGAGCCCAAAGGTTTTTCAATTATGACTCTTCTTCTTGACTAATTTTTGATTCAGCTATTACTTTTACTTCCATGTCCTTTGGCACTTCTTCATAATGACTAAATTTTTCTGAATGAATCCCTCGACCACCAGTTAATGATCTGAGCGTTGTTGAATAATGATACATTTCAGACTGCGGAGCTTGGGCTTTAATTAATTGAAATGTCCCTTCTGTATCCATACCCATGATTTTTCCTCTACGGCTTGACATGTCACCCATTACATCTCCCATAAATTCTTCAGGCACTTTGATCTCAATATTTAATATAGGTTCAAGTAAGCAGGGTTGAGCTTCCATAAATGCTTGTCGGAAAGCCTGTTTACCTGCCATTTGAAATGCGATATCCTTAGAGTCTACAGGGTGTTGTTTTCCATCGTAGAAATCTGCCTTTAAATCAACAACAGAATAGCCAGCCAAGACTCCTTCTATGCATGCCGCAGTTACACCTTTTTCCACAGAAGGAACAAATACTCGATCAACATTCTGTCCCACCAATGAATGAACAAATTCTACGCCATCACCTCTTGATTTACTTTCAATCCGCATCCAAACTTCTGCAAATTGACCTGCACCACCACTTTGTTTTTTATGACGATACTTTGAGGAACCCGAACCTTTGATGGTCTCTCGATAGGGTATGCGAGGTTTAAATGTCTCAACATCAACATTAAATTTGCGTTTTAATCGATCAATCGAGACCTGCAGATGAAGCTCACCTTGACCTGAGAGTACTGTCTGATGTAACTCAGAATCTACATTATATATAAAAGTTGAATCTTCTTCGTGTATAGTTGCCAATCCAGTAGCTATTTTTTCTTCATCACCTTTTGTTTTTGATTTCAATCCTAGATGAATGTTTGAACTAGGCAACTCAACAGAGGATAGTTTAACCCTATTATTAGATCCTGTTAACGTATTCCCAGTATGCGTACTTTTCAATTTTACTACAGCACCGATATCTCCGGCATTTAATTTTGAAACACTCGTTCGGTCTTTACCATTCATTATAAACATTTGACCAAACCGTTCTGTGGTGCTTCGAGTTGTATTTTGAAGATCCGCTCCTGTTGATATTGAGCCAGAATAAACTCTAAAAAATGAAAGCTCGCCTACATGTGCCTCACTAATGGTTTTGAAAATATGCACTACAGGTTCACTACCATCTAACGCAACACTTACTTCCTCACCTGAGTTAGCATCTTCTGCTTGTATGCTTGAACGATCAACGGGCGATGATCCGTATTTTGATATAAAATCCATCAATCTTGCTGCGCCAATATTTTGAGTTGATGCTGTACAAAATAATGGAATAAAAACTTGATTTTGAATTGCGTGATGCAATCCCTCTCTCATCTCTTCTTCAGTTAAATTACCCTCTTCAAAAAATTTTTCAAGCAAGGAATCATCTGATTCGGCCACATATTCAATTAACTCTTCATGCAAAGTTTTAATTTTATCTTTCCAGTCTTCAGGTATATCACTTTCAGAATATTTTCCACTACCATCAGTACTATATGTAATGAGTTCACTTCTTAAAACATCAATAATTTGATTAAATCCAGGACCTTCATTAACTGGCAATTGCATAGGAAAAACATTGGATCCAAAATGATCCTTCGCTTGCTGCAAGACCTTATCAAATTGAGTATGTTCTCTATCCAAACCATTAACAACTAATATTTTTGGTAATCCATAATTACTCGCATAATTCCATACTTGTTCAGTCCCAACTTCAACTCCATTTACTGCATGGACTACAACAACAGCTGCATCTACCACAGCCAAAGAAGATATCGTTTCACCAATAAAATCAAGATATCCTGGCGTATCAATTAAATTAAATTTTGTATCGTTCCACTCTAAATGGAGAGGAGATGAATGGATTGAAATTTGCCGGTCATGCTCATCTTGATGATAGTCAGAAACAGTACTGCCCGACTCAATTGAACCTAATCGATTAATCTCTCCACTTTTTGATAACATTGCTTCGGCAAGCATAGTTTTTCCTGATCCGCCATGACCACCTATGGCAAAGTTGCGGATATCTTTAGCTGCGTAGTCTTTCATATTATACCTTTATAATTATAACAATTCGGTTTTGTCTTACTACCTCGGATAAAAAAATAGTAGGCTTAATTGTAACGATTTAAATGGCTTTATATCAAGTAAATAAATATGAAAATGGACTAAAACAGCCCTTGTTGTGAATTTGAAATGAATTCACGAAGGATAGGAGATAAATAAACATTCTTTAAATTTATTTTTGAGAATTCAATTGCTAGAATATTTAATCGCTGATCAATAGGCTTCCTTTTATTCAAAACAAGAAACGATTCATCATTAATTGAGCACATGCCCCCAATAAAATCGCCTTTTCCATGAACAATATTAATCTCCATTTTTTCTGCTAGTTGTTCAAAGAGATCTAAAATCTGTTCGTTTTTAATTTTTGTTTTAATAGTTATAAAAGGTCTTTCTTATTATTCTTATTTAAATAATCAACTAATTCCTTAATACTCTCGACTTTATTTTTTGGGATAATTAAAGTCGCATCTTCAGTATGAACTACGACCAAGTCACTGATTCCCACTAAAGCAGTAAAGTGTTTTTCAGATTGTACAAAATTTCTTCTCCCATTTAATACTATCGCATTGCCCCGAACTACATTATCCTCTTTTGTTTTGGGAGATAAATCATAAACAGAATTCCAAGATCCAATATCATTCCATTCAAATTCAGCTTTTATAACGTAGATATCATCTGACTTTTCTAAAATACCATAATCAATGGATTCCGATTTTATATTTTTCCATATATTATCATAATCTTGTTTTTTTTCAATTCTTTTTTCAATTCTTTTCAATTGCTCATTTAATTCAGGCATCAATAACTCTAGATGATCAAATAAAGATTTTACTTTCCAAACAAACATCCCACCGTTCCATAAAAAATCACCACTTTTAAGAAATCGTTTTGCCAACTTTTCATGAGGTTTTTCTGCAAAAGTCTTAACATGAAATCCATTTAAGTGATTCTTTGCATTTTTCATATCATACTGAATATATCCATATCCAGTTGAAGCATAAGTTGGGTTTATTCCAATTGCAACTAATGTTTGATCTTTATTTGCTAATTGTATAGAAGAACGAATAGCCCTAGCAAATTTCTGAGCACCAACAACTAAATGATCTGCTGGGAAAATACCCATTACCGCATCTTTGTTAATATTCTTGATATGTAAAGCCGCTAAGCCAATTGCAGGAGCAGTGTTTTTTCCTGATGGTTCTGCAATAATATTTTTTGATTTTACCCCTTTGATAGTTTTGCGTATTTGGGGTACCAAATCTTCTCCAGTTACAATAATAATATCTTCGACACATTTTAATTTTTTCATCCGATCGATTGTGATTTGTAACATGGTATCACTACCAAAAACATTTAATAGTTGTTTTGGTTTCGCTTTTCTGCTTGATGGCCAAAATCTTGTGCCACGACCACCAGCCATTATTACTGCATACATAAAATTATTTCTCCCCTGATAAGTCTATATTGCCTAAATCAATATCCCAATTAGCTCGAACTTTAAATGTGTCTGAATGGCTGTAAAACCACTCACTAGCCTTAAATGGAAAAACAGAACCATAATTATAAATACCATCTTTATTAATATCATGTATAACCATTAAAGAATAGGATCCTTCAGGTATTTTTTTAAACTCGAAATGATTATTAGAATTTACACTAGAACGAAAGATTTCTTTTTTATTTTTCAGACTTTGTAATTCAATCAACCCCAATTTTGGATCTAATTCAATAGAGCCTTTTAAACCTCCGTATCCTATTTTTTTCCCTGACTTTATATTGAGATATATTAATGAATCTTTGAAAGATCGCCCTTCTATTGGAATTAATTCAGATGAAACAATTATTAGTTCATAATCTTTTTTCTCGACCCATCCATCAGAAGGTTTAAATAGTACGTTAGTTGGATTAATCCATTCCACTTTTGCTATAGTAGTATCTGAATCTGCAGCTACCAAAAATGAGGAATCTGAAAATTCCATAATCGGTTTTGAAAAAATAATTGGAAAATCTGGCCCACCACCGTTATCTAATCTGATTGATGTTGATGATGTTGGCTTAAGAATTTCTAAATTAGATGTATCTCTTTTAGTCACTGTTCTAAAACTTATTTTTGCATCCTCAAGTTCAACTTTTTCATTTATCAATACTTTATC
>Ga0066826_10000216_pt1 | contig 27913 bp, 26 predicted proteins | sample ETNtaG_12_FD_65496 | JGI IMG/M metagenome (GOLD analysis project Ga0066826, IMG submission 65496) | Marine microbial and viral communities from oxygen minimum zone, Eastern Pacific Ocean - ETNP201306SV49 | ecosystem: Environmental > Aquatic > Marine > Oceanic | place: Pacific Ocean: Eastern... | reverse complement strand
AGGCCTAGGCCTACTAATGCCAATCGATTTTTACTTAGTTTTATCCAGGCATCTTTCCAGAGAGAACTGCCTTTGTCTGTCTCTATGCTATCCATTAGTTAGCTCCCTTAATTTCTTGTCGTAATTTAGGGTTTAACCAAATGGCCAGCATATCTGACAACAAATTGAATAAAATAATGAGTGTTGATAAGAAAATGGTCATTCCAAGGATTAGTGTGTAATCTCGATTGAAGGCTGCCTGAACATAAAAACGACCAAGACCGGGTATTTGGAAAATAGTTTCTACTACGAATGATCCTGAGAGTAATCCGGCGAATGCTGGGCCCAAGAACGCTACGACGGGTATTAATCCACCTCTTAGAGCATGTTTAATTATAATTATCGGCTCTCTTAACCCCTTAGCTCTAGCTGTCCGAATATAGTCTTGCGATAAAACCTCAAGCATGCCGCCTCTCGATAATCTTGCAATGTAGGCTGCATATCCAGTTCCCAGTGTAATTGAAGGCAGAATCTTATCTCCTGGAATATCACCCCATCCCGATACTGGCAACCAATCGAGATAAATACCAAACACAAGAACGAGCAGCGGCCCTAATAAGAACGAAGGCATACAAATACCAATCATTGCACCAGTCATGGGAATATAGTCTTGCGCTGTGTTTGGTCGCATAGCGGCTCCGACGCCAGCGAAAATGCCGACGCTTAAAGCTACAAGCATTGCGTAAAAAGCAAGTTCGGCGGTGATTGGCAGCCCCGCGGCTATAAGCTCATTAACATTCCTGCCGGAGTATTTAAATGATGGGCCAAAGTCTCCTTGAATTACATCACCTAGATAGCTGAGGTATTGCTGCCATATTGGCTGATTAAGATTGTACTGCTCTTCTAGCGCTTTAATGACCTCGGGCGGCACAGCCTTGTCGGCTGAAAATGGGCCGCCGGGGGCTGAGTGAATCAAAAAGAAGGTAACGGTGATAACCATTAAGAGCACGGGTATAGCTTGTGCCAGTCGACCTAAAGCAAATCGGTACATTGATTTAATTCCTTTTAGTTGTCTTTACTGTCTTGGGCTAAGGTAAATATCTTTATACATTGCTTGATTCATAATATTGCTATCCAAGTTTTCTACCGACAAGTCAACAAGCTTTACGCTTGTGTATGTATATACGGGAATGATCGGCATGTCATCCAGAAGCATCGTTTCAGCTTGCTGAAAAACTGCGAGGCGTTCTTCGTGAGAAGATTGCGAAGGAGCGACTTCGAGAATCAAACGATCATATTCTTCGTTGCACCATCCGGTGCGGTTGTTGCCGCCGCCACATAAAAACATATCGAGGAAGTTATTAGGGTCTACATAGTCACCAATCCATCCGCCTCTGGAGATCTGGTAGTCTCCAGCACTCTCAGTGGCAAGATATACCTTCCACTCTTGATTTAGTAGTTTGATGTCGATATTTAAGTAATCTTTCCACATTTCTTGAAGAGCAACTGCAATCTTTCTATGACCTTCGTTAGTATTGTATAAAATTTCAATCGCAGGAAAACCCTCACCATTAGGATAACCCGCTTGGCTTAGCAAGTTTTTCGCGCCCTCCGGATCGAAAGCAAGAGTGCTTGAGGGGTAGTAACCCATAGTTCCTGGAGGTGTCATTGTGTAAGCCGGAATTTGACCGCCTTTAGTTATATTCTCTACCAATTTTTCTCTATCGATTGCCATTCCCAGTGCCCGACGAACTCTTCGATCTTGGAGCTGCGGTGTTTTAATGTTTAAACGATAAAAATAGGTTCCAAGGTAGGGCGCAATTTTGAGTTCAGTCGAATTTGATTTGCGATAAGTGCTTATTTTATCTGCGGGGACGCTGGAGGTTACATGAAGCTGACCAGCTCTAAACATGCGCTCTTCGGTAACAGTGTTCTCAACTGGTTTAAACACAATTCCATTTAGGGCAACGTTATCGTTATCCCAATAATGCAGATTGCGAGTCACAGTGATATGCCGATTAATTTTCCATTCGTCTAATTTAAAGGGACCATTGCTAACTAAGTTACCTTCATAGCTCCAACGAGTTCCGCGTTGGTCAGCATTCCCAAACTTTTCAATAGTGGCCTGATGAACTGGAAATAATGAATAGTGATCGAGAAGTTGAAGAAAATATGGAGTTGGATTTGTTAGGGTGACCTGCAGGGTTCTCTGATCTAAAGCTTTTACGCCAACGTCTCCAAAATCTTCGGTTTCACGATCATAGTATCGTTTTGCATTTTTAATGGGGAACAGCATGTAAGCATATTGATTACCTAGGGCTGGTTGAAGTGCTCGCCACCAAGACCACACGTAGTCATTGGCGATGTGAGGGTCACCGTTTGACCAACGAGCATCATCACGTAATTTAAAGGTATAGACTCTGCCATCATCACTTATAGTCCATGATTCGGCTACCCCTGGTCGAGGCTCTAAGCTTTTTCTATCTTTAAGCACCAAGCCTTCCATTACAGAGGACATAATATGATGCTCAGGGACACCCGTAGCGATATGCGGGTCGAGACTTGCTGGTTCAGTACCGTTGCCCCAGTAAAGAATTCCAGTTCTATTGCCAAGAGATATATTGCTCTCACCACTACCGCAGCCAGCTAGGCTTGTAAACAGCATTAGCATCAAAAAACTAATAGTCTTATTGAAAATGGAAAAGGTTTGATGGATTGATTGTTTTTCGGAATGAAAAATCATCTATGTACCCTTAAATAATGGCGCTTGGTTTCTTATCTGCCGAGCAGTGTAGACAAGGGCGAGACAGATGTGAAGAGGAAAGGACGGTTTATTATCAAGGGTCCATTTTGTATATAGCTTCAGGTCACAATACTTAAAATTAAATCGATGATCTGTTGCACTTAATTGTCAAACCTCGGATAATCCCCGCGCTAGTTTGACGGTGGCCCTCTTTGGTTCCCTCGCAACGATTATCTGCAAACCCCGCCAGGCCCGGAAGGGAGCAACGGTAGTAGTGCCATCGTGTGCCGAGGTGTGGCTATTGAGGGTCGCCACCATTAGTTCTTCCAGCCCAGCCTTTATCTGCCTATAATACAACTTTGTTCGAACATAGAAGTTGATATGAGCTATCAAGTCCTTGCCAGAAAATGGCGCCCTAAATCGTTTTCCGAAATGGCCGGTCAGGAGCATGTCCTGCAAGCATTGATTAATGCTCTTGATAATGACCGTCTGCATCATGCATACCTATTTACAGGTACTCGAGGAGTAGGCAAGACCACTATTGGGCGTATCCTGTCTAAGTGTTTGAATTGCGAGAAAGGCGTCTCATCTGTGCCGTGCGGAGAGTGTAGCAGTTGCACAGAGATCGATGCGGGACGATTTATTGACCTTATTGAAGTAGATGCAGCATCTCGCACTGGTGTCGATGATATGCGAGATCTATTGGATAATGTTCAATATGCTCCCTCAAGAGGACGCTTCAAGATATACCTGATCGACGAAATACATATGTTGTCGAAATCTAGTTTTGCAGCCTTGCTAAAGACGCTGGAAGAGCCTCCTCCCCATGTGAAATTTTTGTTTGCCACCACTGATCCCCAGAAACTACCAATCACTGTTTTATCAAGATGTTTGCAGTTTAATTTAAAAAATTTGAGTGCTGAGCGAATTACCGAACACTTGAAGTATGTTCTTGGTGAAGAGAAGGTACCCTTTGAAGAAGCAGGGCTATGGTCTTTGGGTCGAGCAGCTGATGGAAGTATGCGTGATGCCCTGAGTTTGACCGATCAGGCTGTTGGCCATGGTGGGGGTAGTATCACTGAATCTGATGTTATCTCAATGCTCGGCACTATCGAACGACACTTTGTCGTGGACATTTGTATTGCTATGGCGAGTCAAAATGGGGAAAAGCTTTTGTCCTCAGTGGGTCAGATGGCTGAGCATTCACCAGATTATGATGCTGCCCTTGGCGATGTATTGTCGATATGGCATCAGGTGGCGATTCTACAAACGGTACCAGAGGCTCTGGATCGCGGTATTAGTCATTTTGATGAACTCGCAAATTTAGCTGAAACTGTTTCCCGAGAAGATGTTCAATTGTTTTACCAAATTTGTTTGCTTGGACGCAAAGACCTACCTTTAGCTCCAGAACAAAGGGCCGGCTTTGAAATGGTAATGTTACGCGCTATGGCATATAGGCCCGCTGAGAACGGACGACCTGTTCCGCTGAAATCTCCTCCCGAGGTGGAGCAACCTGCAAAAAAGCCTGAGCCTGTGCCAACCGCCGATGTTTCACATCACTCGGCTGGGATAGCTATTGAAGGCCCGAATGAGAGTCTCGACGCTGATGCACCGGTTGAAGAAAATAAGCTTAAGGAAACACTAGAGGCTCTTGACATTGATCTGTTAAATGAAGAGCCTGCTGTTGAAATCAAGAATGATGACAAGGTCGAACATCTCTCTGATAATGTTACTGAATTAAATACAAACTTAAGTGCCGACTCCCAAGCCTGTGAGGTCGTCAATAAGGTGAGCTTGAACGAATTTCTGCCGTCTAATTGGATTGAAGTGCGACGACAGTTGAAGATCGGGGCCTCTCTTGGTGAAATAGCGAGCCATTGTCTGTTCACGGCTCGTGTCGATGACGTGTTGCAGTTTACAATAGATGATCAAGAAAATAGTCTTTTTGATGCTAGTCATCAAGAGAGTTTGGGTGCGGCTCTCACCGACTATTTTGATCATCCGTTAACAGTATCTATTAATTCAGGTGTAGCAAACGATGAGACTCCTAGAGCAGCCAATATAAGAGAAAATAATGAAAGAAAGGCTGCTGCTGTGGAGCGTTTGAACACAGATCCGTCGGTAATTCAGTTTAAACAGTTATTTAATGGCGGGCTCGATGAGCAGTCCGTCGAATCAATTGATTGAGGCAATAATGGATATCAATAATTTAATGAAACAAGCCCAGAAAATGCAGGAAAAGATGGCCAAAATGCAAGAAGAGGCGTCCAATGCTGAGGTAATGGGTGAGTCTGGAGCAGGTATGGTAAAGGTGGTAATGACGGGTAGGCATGATGTGAAAAAAGTGACTATCGATCCATCGTTGTTGACCGAGGAAAAAGAATTCTTGGAAGATTTGCTTGCTGCAGCAGTTAACGATGCTGTTAGAAAGGTAGAGTCGGAAACCAAATCAGCTATGAGCTCAATGACAGGCGGCATGGATCTGCCTCCTGGCTTTAAGATGCCGTTCTAAATGATTGTTTCAGTAAGAGGTTAGTCTGTGTACGGGAATTTAATTGATCAGTTGATTGAAGCATTGAGGTGCTTGCCTGGGGTTGGCGCTAAATCTGCCCAGCGTATGGCACTACAGCTGCTTGAGCACGATAAGGCTGGAGCAGCGCATTTGTCAGCGGTTATCAACGAAGCTGTTGATAAAGTTGGTCGATGTGAGCAATGTAGAACATTAACCGAGCACGCCATTTGTGGTATTTGTAGTAATAGGGCGCGGCTTTCTAGCGAAGTTTGTGTGGTGGAAAACCCTGCTGACCTATACGCCATTGAGCAAGCAGGTAGTTTTCGCGGAAAATACTTTGTTCTTTTAGGCCATTTGTCGCCCATTGATGGAATTGGCCCAGAGCAACTTGGAATTGACGAGTTAATGAAGCGACTTAGAACCGATCAGGTTAAAGAGCTAATTCTTGCTACAAATTTAACCGTCGAGGGAGAGGCAACTGCTCATTTTATCGCGGATAAAGCTAAATCTCTTGGTGTGGCTGTTTCTCGAATTGCTTATGGTGTGCCTATGGGTGGAGAGTTGGAGTATGTGGATGGTGGAACTCTTAACTTGGCGTTACAAAGCAGAAAGGTAATCTAGTTGTATCATTGGGTAGATTCCGATCAGGCACTAAAGGATATGCTCAGTCATCTAGTGGACTGTCATTTGCTAGCAGTGGATACCGAGTTTATTCGTACAAACACCTTTTACCCCAAAATTGCTCTAGTGCAGATTTCTGATGGAGATCAGTGTTGGCTTGTTGATGTATTGGCATTCCAGACTTTTGAAGATCTTAAAGAACTGTTGGAAGCGCCTCACAGACAGCTTATATTTCATGCATGCGCCGAGGATCTGGAGGTCCTCGAGTATGCTCTCGGTATTAAGACATCAACAATTTTTGATACGCAGATTGCAGCTGGAATAACCAATATTGGTTATTCTATGGGCTATGCTCGATTGGTCGCGCAGATGTTTGATGTGGAGCTTGGCAAGCAGGAGACTCGGTCTGATTGGCTTGCTAGGCCATTAACCGATAAACAAAAGCAATACGCAGCAGACGATGTTTTTTATTTACACAAAATGCACTCATTGCTTGTTAAAGAATTAGAAGAGCAAGATCGCAGTGATTGGTTTGACGAAGAGACTATAGCCTTACATGAGATGGTTTCTAGTCGAAAAAATACCGATGAATACTATGCCAGAGTCAAAGGAGCCTGGAAGCTTGGCGAAAAATCTCTACGTGTATTAAAACGTCTTTGCAATTGGCGTGAGATGAAGGCGCGGCAGAGAGACAAACCAAGAGGTCATGTCGTTAAAGATGGTGTTTTATTAGAGTTAGCTCGACGAATGCCAACGACACTCGCTAACTTTAATGGGATTAATGATTTACATCCTGGACTGATAAAGCGATATGGTTTGGAATTATTGAGTGAAATTCAAATAGCAGGGGCAGATGAAATGGTAAGACCGCTGCCTGAGCCACTAAATAAAGCTAATGCTAGTGTGCTGAAGGTCATGAGAAATTGTTTAGGTGATATGGCTGAAGAATTAAGTATCCCCCAAGAGTATTTGGCCAATAAAAAAGAGTTAGAGGCTATTTTACGCAGTGCTATTGATAACGACTGTCAATGGCCTGTGCGATTTACTCAAGGTTGGAGGGCACCCTACGTTAGGCCTGCATTGGAAAAAATACTTGAGAGTGAAGATTATCAATGAGCATGTCAAAAACCAAGTTACTATGCGATATTTACAAAGGTAGCCGCAAGGAGGAGATGTATATCTTTGTTGATCACAATGAGGGCCTAAGTAAGGTGCCTGAGGCTCTGTTAGTAAAGTTTGGTGAGCTTAAATTGGTAACTACTCTTTTATTGACTGAAGATAAGACACTTGCTCGCTCAGATGTTAAGAAGGTACTACAAGATATTGCTAGTACGGGATTCTTTTTGCAAATGCCTCCAACGTTATATCTTTTAGATGATACGTTGGCGGAAAATAGCAAGCTACAAAGAGGTTTTTAGGTGGATAAGTTTTGGCAGACTAAAGCGCTTCAAGCAATGACTAGCTCTGAGTGGGAATCCCTTTGTGATGGTTGCGCTAAGTGTTGCTTAGTGAAGCTGGAAGACTATGAAACAGGTGAGATAGAGCATACTAATGTTGCCTGTGAGGTGTTAGATGTGGATTCATGTCGATGTCGCAATTATGAGCAACGCCATTCGATTGTTGATGATTGTATTACTCTAGATAAAGACAACATACATACCTTGGGGTGGTTACCTGAAACCTGTTCTTATAGATTGATCTCTGAGAAAAAGCCGTTGCCTGACTGGCACCATTTAGTGACGGGCGATCCAGAATCTCATCATAGCTATGGCGCTTCTTTGCGGGGATGGGTAGTATCAGAGCTTGATGTGAGACAAGAAGATATTCAAGAGCATATTATTCAGTGGGTTGATTGATTATGTACAGTGCAGAGGACTATTTTTGGGGCTGGACAGCATATATAACTGGTGCGCTAAGCCTATTATTTGTGAGTTGGTACCTCATGAGAAACCTTCGATTCTCTTGGGTCAGGCATATCCTTATTATTTTGACCGCTATATTTCTACTTACGCCAGTAGCGGCTTACACTGATGACCCCAGGCTCGCCCCTGCTTTTTTTGTGAGTTTCTATGAAGGTTTCGTGTCCAACCCCGATACGGGCTTCCAGCGGGGTGCTGCACCTATCGTTGCATTAATGGTATTCGGTTTAGTAGGTTATCTGCTGCTTAGGCTGCTTGTGTGGAAAGTAAAAAAACCCAAGGCATTAAAGGTCGAGCATTGATCGTTACCACCATTATCGACCTTTAGTTATAGGCTCTTGTCCTCTGCCAACCAGTAAGCAAACCCGCAGCTAATGCTCGTGATCCCAGCGGCCATGAGTACAGTCATCGGATTAATGACAAAAGACGTCGGGACTTGTTGCATGATCATTTCAAGCGGAAAGTAAGCATAGGTCATAGCTCCACCAATAACAGCGGCACTTCCAGTAATAATAGCTTCCTTAGTTTTAGATAGTTTTTTCTGCCGATCTATATCAACTGCTACGCGACTGACAAAGTCTTTCCCGCCGTAATAGGGTTCTTTTTGTCTAGCTTGCTTAAAAAGATCATCTAAATTTATTGGTTTACTCATCTTATCTCCTCAGAATTCCAACCTGCAAGATTTTGGCGCAAGGTTATCTTTCCTCGATTAATTGCTGTTTTGACGGTGCCCAACGGGATTTCCATGATATCTGATATCTCGCTATGTGTTAACTCCCGATGGAGATTTAGGTGCAGCGCCATTCTCTGTGTCGCAGGCAGTACCTTCATAGCTCTAGCCAAGTCTCGGTGAAGGTCCTGCTGGCTGGTCTCTGTCCGCGTCTGTAAGAACGGAATATCGTCTAATATCTCTATGCCGGTCACTTCACGATTTCTAGCCACCCTAAAATGGCTAATCATCAGATTGTAGGCAATTCGATATAACCAGCTACTGAATTTAGCACTGCCCTTAAAAGTTTTGATTGATTGATAGGCTTTCAAAAATGTTTCTTGAGACAAATCATCGGCCAAGCCTTCATCCCAATTCGTCATTTGACGAAGAGAATATCGCAGGTCAGATTGATGTCTCTCTACAAGAACGCTAAAAGAGTCCTGACACTGAAGTGTCTGAACTCTCTTGATGAGCGCCTGGTCCGTGGCTGATATCATCTCTTTTACTCGTTACCTGAAGAAGTTTTATCCGATAATTTCCAAATAATTATTCTAGCGATGCCGATACATAAAGGAATAAGTGCGACAGTTGCTATATCCCAACCGATAAATGAACCTAAAAAGATGTACAGACCCAGTCCTATCGCTGTTAATCTAATTCCATGACTAAGGGTGTTGTTAGAGTTGTTAGCAAGATCTCCTGACTTCATTAACTCTGCAGGTACCTCTTGCCCTGAGTCAAGGAACTTTTCAATTAAGGTATTGCGTTGACGACGTTTTCGATGTTTATAGTAAAGGATTATCCCAATAATAAGAATTGGGGATCCTAGGGTAAACATAATAGCGACGATGGCAACGATTGCCTCAGTTGCGCTGGTATCTGTGTCGATATCGACTTCGATTCCCGATTCGATTTCTTTTATAGTCTCGAGGATGTCCTTTTTGTCTGCCTCGTCTAGATCATCCCACTCAGTCTCAACAAGTTTACTAATCGCTTTGCTGAGAGCTTGGATATCTTTGCCTTCTCCATCTATCGAAATAAAGACATGCTCCTCGGAGGTTTCTTCATCCCCTTGTAGACCAAAGCTTATTTTTTTCTTAATTACTATATTGTCAGATTCTTTCTGCGTTTCATTTGCCACAGAATGGGAGAGTTTGGTTTTTTGGTTATTTGACGCTAGCTCCTCACTCTGAGCTGTTTCACTAGCAAAAACAGGGGTTGTTAATGCTGTTGAGACCATGCCAATGGGAACTAGGTATAAGGCAATTACTAATAAAAGGGGTTTCAGCCGTTTGGTTTTCATAATTTTCTCCATAAATTGTGATCAAAGCCCTGAAGCTTGCTACTTCAGTAATATTTTAGCATTTTTGTTCATAAGTACTGTTTGGTCATACTTAGTGTCAGTTTTCTCAAGTAAGACGCTCTAATCAGCTAATTTAGATTCAAAATAGTAATCAGAATAGATTAAACTAGCCGCCGTAGAATTAAATTACTCTTGAACCGTGGAATAAAAGCGATGAAATTTACTGGTACTGATAATTATGTAGCGACAGAAGAGTTGCAGATGGCCGTTAATGCGGCAGTTACGCTGCAACGACCTCTTCTTATCAAAGGAGAGCCTGGAACAGGAAAAACCATGCTTGCTGAAGAGGTTGCTAAAGCTTTAGGTAAACCTCTTTTAGCGTGGCATATCAAATCCACCACCAAAGCTCAGCAGGGCCTTTATGAGTATGATGCAGTATCAAGATTGAGAGATTCTCAGCTAGGTAGTGATAAGGTCCAAGACATTCGTAATTATATTGATAAGGGTAAGCTTTGGGAGGCTTTTACTGCAGACGAGCAGGTCGTTCTTCTAATCGATGAGATCGATAAAGCTGATATTGAGTTTCCTAATGATTTGCTACTTGAGCTTGATCGCATGGAGTTTCATGTCTATGAGACTGGCGAAACGATTAAAGCAGTACAGCGACCAATCGTTATCATCACTAGTAATAACGAGAAAGAGTTACCAGACGCTTTCCTGCGCCGTTGTTTCTTCCACTTTATTAATTTTCCTGATCGCATGACAATGCAACGGATTGTGGATGTTCACTTTCCAAAAATTAAAAAGCAGTTGGTTGATGACGCCATGGATATATTCTTTGATGTAAGAAAGATCCCAGGTTTAAAGAAAAAACCATCAACTTCAGAATTGGTTGATTGGCTAAAACTCATTATGTCGGATGATATTCCAGAGGATATTTTGACTAATCGTGATCCAACTAAAGCTATACCGCCGTTGTATGGCGCACTTTTGAAAAATGAACAAGATGTTCATCTACTAGAGCGGTTGGCATTTATGACACGTCGCGAAGCGCGATAACCTCAAATTAAATTGCTGAATTTATGTTAATTAATTTTTTCAATACACTTAAAAAGGCAAGAGTTCCTGTTTCAATTAAGGAGCTTCTCGATCTGTTGAGTGCTATGGAGCGGAATCTTGCCTTTGGCTCAGTAGATGACTTCTACCTTTTGGCGCGTACCTGCTTGGTTAAAGATGAAAAATACTATGATCGCTTTGATCGAGCTTTTGGAGCATATTTCAAAAATTTGGAAAATATTGACGGTATTGTTGAAGCATTACTTCCTGAAGATTGGTTGCGCAAAGAATTTGAAAAGCATTTTACTGATGAAGAGAAAGCCAAGGTTGAGAGTCTTGGCGGTCTTGAAAAGTTAATTGAGGAATTTAAAAAACGACTTGAAGAACAAAAGGAAAGACATGAGGGTGGCAATAAATGGGTGGGCACCAATGGTACGTCACCGTTTGGTCATGGTGGTTATAATCCTGAAGGAATTCGAATTGGTGGGCCCGGAGGGAAGGGTACTGCAGTAAAGGTTTGGGATGAAAGGCAGTACCAAGACTTAGATGACTCAGTTCAAATTGGCACTCGAAATATCAAGGTCGCTTTGCGCCGATTACGAAAATTTGCTCGCGAGGGCTCTGCTGACCAGTTGGATCTTGATGATACTATTCGCAGCACAGCCAGAAATGCTGGTTTGCTTGATATTAAGATGGTTCCAGAGCGGCATAATGCCGTTAAAGTGCTCATTTTCTTTGATGTAGGTGGTTCAATGGACCCCTACGTGAAGCTCTGTGAGGAATTGTTCTCAGCCGCTAAGACAGAGTTCAAACACCTAGAGTACTTTTACTTTCATAATTGCCTATATGATTACGTTTGGAAAGATAACCACAGACGAAGAGAAGAGCAGATCGCGACCCATGATTTGATCCACAAGTATTCATCGGATTACAAGGTGATATTTGTAGGAGACGCGTCTATGGCACCTTATGAGGTCACAAGCCCGGGTGGAAGTGTAGAGTATAATAATGAAGAATCTGGTGCTGTATGGATGCAGCGTATGGCTGAAACCTATGACAAATTGGTATGGTTAAATCCTGTGCAAGAGAAATATTGGGATTACACTCCGTCTATCACTATGCTCAAAGACTTAACCGAAGATAAGATGTTTCCATTGACATTGGGTGGGCTAGAGAAGGGAATGGCTCTTTTGTCTCGGTAGATTAACAGGCTCCAGTAGTTGGTCCTCGAGTTAAAAAAGTGTAACTAAAAAGAAGAATGATATGTTTATAGCAGACGCGGTCACCAAAGCTCAAAAGAGGGTGGGTATAGCTCTTGAGCAGCCGCCATTGCCGGCTAAATCAATTCTTCAGATATGGACTAATGCCGTATCGGATTCTCCCTCACACCCTGCCTTTACGTGTCTTGGGCAAACTCTAAGTTATGGTGAAGTCGACCAGCTATCTCGAAGAGTTGCTAGTTATTTCCAAAAAACGCTTAAGTTGAAGACCGGAGATCGAATAGCGATCCAGTTGCCTAATCTGATTCAGTATCCGATTGTTGTCATTGCGGCAATGAAGCTTGGGTTGGTTGTCGTCAATACAAATCCAATGTATACCGTTCGAGAGCTGGTGCATCAGTTTAATGATTCCGGTGTTAAGGTTGTTGTTGCTCTAGATCAGTTTTATTCTACTCTGGCAGAAGCCTTGCCTCAGACGAGTATTGAACATGTTATCGTGACAAGGCCGATAGATCTGTTGGCTTCACCTAAGCAAGAGAGTCTTGCAATTTTAATGAGACTTTTAGGGAAAAGGCCATCGATCAAAGATAATAGCGTCATTCCTTTTAAAGACCTGTTGGCAGTGGGGACGAGTTATACTCCATACAGTTCCTCGCTAGATGACATATGTGCTCTTCAATATACTGGGGGAACTACCGGGGGGTCTAAAGGTGTTAAATTAACCCAAACAAGCTTGCTCTCTAATATCGCTCAGGCTTTAGAGGTTATTTCCGTAGGTGAAGATTCTCTTAAGTACAGTACTGCCATAGCCCCCTTGCCGCTCTATCATATTTACGCATATTCACTTTGTTTCGGAATGCTTCCGGCTATTTGCGGGCACTCTATTTTGATCCCTGATCCTCGTAATATTCCTCTGTTTGTTAAAGCGATAAGGAAGTTTAAATTCGATATTTTTTGCGGACTAAATTCCTTGTTCGTCGCTTTATTGCAAGATAAAGACTTTAAACGTTTGGACTTTTCAGGATTAAAAATGACTTTGTCCGGTGGTATGGCATTAATGACCTCAGTTGCTGAAGACTGGCAGAAGGCGACTGGTTGCGTGATTAGCGAAGGTTATGGCATGACAGAATCCTCTCCAGTTATTTCCATGAACCCCTCGGGTTTTGAAAAAATAGGGACCGCTGGAATTCCGATTTCTGGCACAGAAATTAAAGTGATTGATGAACAGGGAGTTGAACAGCCTGTTGGTGCGGTTGGTGAACTTTGTATCAAGGGTGCTCAGGTGATGGCTGGATACTGGAAGCAACCTGAGCAGACTGCCGAAGTTATCATTGATGAATGGCTCCACACCGGAGATATAGTTACGGTTGATGAAGAAGGTTATATAACCATTGTTGATCGATTAAAGGATATGATTATTGTTTCAGGCTTTAACGTTTACCCCAATGAGTTAGAGCAAGCTTTGACTATGCATCCGCAGGTAGCCCAGTGCGCAGCCATTGGCATCCCTGATCCCAAGGCCGGAGAAGTGGTAAAAATGTTTGTTATAAAAGCTGACTCGTCACTCACAGAGTCAACAGTTGTTGAATATTGCAAAGCGAATATGGCAGGTTACAAGGTGCCTAAGCTAGTCGAGTTTCGCACTGAGTTACCCATGACCAATGTGGGAAAAGTTTTGAGGAAAGATCTCAAAGCAGAAGAATTAGGTCGATCTTGAGTTATGTGTGTTAACCAAAAAGGCCAACACGTCTGTGCTGGCCTTTTCGATAAGTCCATAAATTACAGTCTATATAAAACGCAAAGTAAACCAACAGTGGTCAACACAACCGTATAGGGAAGGGCCATTGCTACCATGCGCATATAAGATAAGCGGATAAGTGGTGCTAATGCTGAGGTCAACAAGAACAGAAAGGCAGCCTGTCCGTTTGGTGTTGCAACACTGGGTAGGTTTGTTCCAGTATTAATCGCTACCACAAGCTTATCGAAATGGTCTCGAGTAATGTCCCCAGCATCTAATACTGCTTTAACTTCGTTAATATACACTGTCGCTACAAACACATTATCGCTAATTGCGGACAAAACTCCGTTTGCGAGGAAGAACATACCTGGTTGGACAGCAGGATCTTCCGCAAGAACCCAGGCAATCACAGGAGAAAAAAGATGCTGCTCATGAATTACTGCAACGATGGCAAAAAACACAACGAGCAATGCGGTAAATGGCAGAGCCTCTTCAAAGGCGTGACCGATGCGATGTTCATCAATAACACCGTTGTAGGCTGTTAATAGGATGATTACCATGAGTCCGATAAGCCCTACAGCGGCCCAGTGAAACGCAAGCCCTAACACAAGTATCACCGCTACGATAAACTGTACGATAAGAGACGCATTGTCATGCTGTGTTCGTTTTGCGGATTCATGGTCACTGGATGCTTGAAGCACTTGGCGAACCTGCTCTGGTAATTGAGCACCGTATCCTAAAATCTTGGTTTTCTCCAAAAGAATACAAGTTGCTAGGCCGCACACAAGTACCGGCATAGTGACTGGAGACATACGGACAAAAAACTCTATAAATTCCCAGCCTGCGCGCTCGGCGATCAATAGGTTTTGTGGCTCACCTACAGTGGTACATACGCCACCTAGCGCGGTACCTACAGCTCCATGCATAATTAAACTACGCAAGAATGCCTTAAAGTCTTCTAAGTTAGCTTCATGCTCAGATAACAGTGTTGAGTCATTAGTGTGATCATGACTTTCATCGGCCAGAGTTTTTCCAGAGGCAATCTTGTGATAAACAGAATAAAACCCAACAGAAATAGTGATTAAAACAGCAGTCACGGTCAAAGCATCGAGGAAGGCAGATAGAAATGCCCCTGAAACACAAAACATGAAAGACAAGGTTGTTTTTGACCTAACACTGAGAAGAATTTTGGTAAACACAAACAGCAGCATATCCCGCATAAAATAGATGCCAGCAACCATAAACATCAGTAGTAGAATAACTTGAAGGTTTGCAGTCACTTCGAGATACACCGCATCTGGACTCGCCATGCCTAACACAATAGCTTCAATTGCCAAAAGTCCACCGGGTTGAAGAGGGTAACATTTCAGGGCCATTGCTAGGGTAAAGATAAACTCAGCAATTAACGCCCAGCCAGCGACTACAGGACCCAACGACAAGAGTAGGATTGGATTAATGACTAAAAAAGCGATGATGGATGATTTGTACCAATCAGGCGAGTCACCTAAAAAATTCTCTTTAAAAGCTTGGGTAAGCGTTGTTTCCATTAATCATCTCCTTAACATATTTCAAATTATCAGCAGTTGTATTGTACGACGCTTCACTGTTTATCCGCTACTGAATAGATAAAACTTTTTCATCTTTCATGGTAGACTCTGATAAAACTGCTGGGTCGCGCGAAACCATAGCTTTACACCCTAAATATTGCAAGCGGTCACAGTCCAATCCACAACCCTTAAAGGAATCATCATTTTGTTAGTGCCCTCAGGCTTGGGTGGGTTTTACGCAGGCTCAACAAAAAATAATACTGAGAAAAAGTGGGTCATAGCCGTTGTGGATAGTGATATTCTATTATTTTCTGGCGATGACTCTGATCCTCGACTTGCTGTCTCCTCAGATGAAGCAGATGTACTTAGCTTTTTCTGCGAACGGCGCCTCTGTTTAGGGCAGTGGCATGGAGATGATTGCGAGGTGTGGGACTTACTTCCTGAGGCGACGTCCTGTGAAGGATTTTTTCGATCAGAATTACGGTCTTTGCTCGCTCATTCTAATGATGCGGAATTCTCTCTTGCTAGCAGAGCGATTCAACTACTTGATTGGCAAAGAAAGCATCAGTTTTGCGGTCAGTGTGGCTCCCCTAATAAAATATCAGCAACCGAGCACGCATTAATCTGTGGTACCTGTGATTTAAGTCATTATCCAAGGATTTCTCCTTGTGTGATCGTGGCTGTGACCCTTGGTGACAAATGTCTTTTGGCCCGGCATGCGAATTGGCCTGAAGGCAGGCTTAGTACTCTTGCGGGATTTATTGAAGCCGGAGAAAGTGCAGAACAAGCATTGCACAGAGAGGTTTTCGAGGAGGTCGGCGTGGAGATTGATAATATTCGCTATATTGGAAGTCAGGCGTGGCCCTATCCAGGTCAATTAATGTTAGGTTATATTGCTGAAGCTAAAAGTGAGACCATTAATGTCGATGGCATAGAGATAGCTGAAGCAGATTGGTTTAGGTACGATAACTTGCCGTCAATTTTGGCGCCACCGACTATAATGGCTGGTCGCCTAATTAAACAGTTTATTGATGAAGCAGTTGAGATATATGGTTGAGCGGTGACCGCGTGGTGAGGCCTAATTAATTAAATTATTTTTATTTGGGAGTTTTTAAGTGGAGTTTTTATTCGAATACGGTTTGTTTTTTGCAAAAGTTGCCACTGGTGTGGTTGCCTTTGTCATTATTGTCAGTGTCATTTTTAGCGCGAGTCAGAAAAACAAACAGAGTCCTGAAAGAGGGCATTTAGAGATAACCCCGTTGAATCAGCAGTTTGAACACTTAAAGGAAACTATGCTGCTAGCTACTGTAGATGAGTCCTTGCAAAAAGCAGAAGAAAAGAAACTCCACAAAGCCAAAAAAAAACAACTATCGAATGAAAAGAAAGCATTAAAGAAAAACTCAGAAGTTGCCAATGAAGCAAAAAGCAAAGTCTATGTGCTTAGTTTTGACGGAAATATAAGTGCGAGTGCTGTGGGACACTTGCGCGAAGAAGTCACTGCTGTTTTAACCCAGGCTACACCAAAGGATGAAGTCCTACTCAGATTGGAGAGTGCTGGGGGTATGGTTCACAGTTATGGTCTTGCGAGTAGTCAACTTGATCGTCTGCGTAAAAAGAATATTCCACTGACTGTCTGCGTTGATAAGGTCGCGGCTAGTGGCGGTTACATGATGGCTTGTGTAGCAGACAAGATACTCGCAGCTCCTTTTGCCATCATTGGCTCTATCGGTGTAGTTGCACAGATGCCGAACTTTAATAAAGTGTTAAAGAAACATGATGTGGATTTTGAATTGCTGACCGCCGGTGAACATAAGCGAACATTAACTATGTTTGGTGAAAATACCGACAAGGGCCGTGAGAAATTTATACAAGAATTAGAAGAAACCCATAGGCTATTTAAAGACTACGTGTCGACCCGACGTCCTCAGGTTGATATTGACAAGATTGCGACCGGTGAAATTTGGTATGGAGCAAGAGCTCAGGATATGGCTCTGATTGATGACATACAAACCAGCGATGAGTACCTGGTCTCACGGATAGAGAAAGCTGACGTGTTCGAAATTAGCTACGTATTTAAGAAAAAGTTGCACGAACGTTTGGGAATAGCTGCCGAGGAGAGCGCTGATCGGCTTCTTGTCAAATGGTGGACTCGGTTTACTCAAGGCTCAGACAAGCATCTCTAGCTTGATAGGGGATTGTTAGTCCCGTCGAAGTTTGTCACTAACGGCGATAGGGCTAGGGAAGTTAAAAACCACTATGTAACTTGAGACGAGAAAAGTGATAATCGCTGTGGCTTGAATTAAGTGTGATGCGTGAGTCCCTATCAGGCCTGTGCTAAACGCTAAATAAGCAATCATTAAAGAAAATTCACTGTTCTGACCTAGTCGAAAGCCAATATCCCATGCTAGTTTTTCGCTTTCACTCTGGGAACGAAGCAGTCGGTGGTACGTCCAAGGCTTAATGGATAGCATTAAAGTGGCCAATATTGCGGCAGGTAATGCAATCAAAGGGATGAGTGACAGATCAAAGCCGCTTCCTAAAGAGAAAAAGAACAAAATCAAAAAGAAATCACGTAACGATTTTAGATTTAGGGAAATAAATTGAGCGATAGGGCTTGTAGCCATGGCAATTCCTGCGATAAATGCACCAATTTCTCGAGACAAACCAAGGTAGTGCGCTAGTTCAGAAATACCAAGGCACCAGCCGATTGCGAGTAGAAATATATACTCGCTTATACGATCAAAGCGAGAAAATAGTGGTAATAAAATGCCTTTAACAACAAAAAAGCAAACGAGCGTTAGCAGAGGTAGGGCCAATAAGGTTTTGCCCAATGGAATAAGATTTTGACCACTAATATCGCCCGAAATGATAAATAGCAGGGCAAGTATCGCTAGAAAGTCCTGCATCAGCAGCATGCCGACCATGAGCTCACCTGAATGCTTATGATGAAGGGCGGTCGTTGGTAGCAGCTTGATTCCAATAATAGTGCTTGAAAACATCATGGCTATTCCGATGATGATACTTTCAACTATGGAATAACCAAATAGATTGGCTATGCTGTAACCGACAATCGCAAACAGTGCCGAGCTTATTAGTGTGATATGAGTGACCTGCCGAAGTACTTTCCATAATGCTTGGGGTTGCATGTCTAACCCGAGAAGAAACAATAAAAAGATAATTCCAATACTGCCAATCTGGCTAATTAAATCGACATCTGTAACAAGGGCTAAGCCAAACGGGCCTAAAATTGCACCCAATAAAATATAGGAAACTAAAAGGGGCTGGCGTCCCAACAATGCCAGAGAGGCAATAATTGCTCCTCCACTGAAAATAAAAAAGAATAACTGTAGTAAATCACCATGCATATAACAGGCTCCGAGATAGTTCCCTCTAGTTTTGGCTTGTCCTAAACTAGTTTAGCTAATTCCCAATAGACTTGCATCCAGTGCGTTTGAATCGCAGCAAGTTACAGGTCGAAATCATGTCTTTTTAGTCAGATTTTGGGATTAAACTAAAACAAAAGTGAGACACCTTCTCCAGAGGTTGTTAAAATGCCGGCCTAAAATTTACGCATAGGACAAACATTATGAATGAAGAAAATGCACCCAACAGCGATGGTGACTCTGCAGCGGATGCGGTAGCCGCAATTGTCGTTTTACTTGTGGTGGTGACAGCCGTGGTATATTGGTTGTCGCGGTTTTAAATATTGTGATTGAGGTTGATGCTTAATGAGCGCACAACAACATACAGCAGGAGAGTTGGTCGAAGAGCAGCGACTGATCGTTGAGGACTACCTAAGCCGTTCTCCATCGTCTAATTCGTCAGAAGTAAGTGATCTGAATGTATTGAAAGCTGAGATAGAAGCTCAACTTAAAGCAAAGGACGCCGTTTTAATTGCTCATTATTATACAGATCCTATGATTCAAGAACTTGCGGAGGAAACTGGCGGAATAGTGTCTGATTCTCTGGAAATGGCTCGATTTGGTAACAACCATAGTGCCGAGACGCTTGTCGTTGCTGGGGTTAAATTCATGGGAGAGACGGCTAAGATACTAACTCCCCACAAGCGTGTTTTAATGCCGACTCTAGAAGCTACCTGTTCTCTTGATATTGGTTGCCCAGCAGATCAATTTTCTGCCTTTTGCGATCAACATCCTGACCGAACAGTGGTGGTGTATGCTAATACTTCAGCGGCAGTTAAAGCACGGGCAGACTGGGTTGTGACCTCGAGTATTGCTTTAGAGGTTGTTGATTATCTAGACAGCCAGGGGGAGAAGATACTCTGGGCTCCTGATAAATACTTAGGAAATTATGTCCAAAAGGAAACAGGGGCAGACATGTTGCTGTGGGATGGAAGTTGCATAGTTCATGAAGAGTTCAAGGCGAAAGGGATTGTTGATTTAAAAAACATTTATCCTGAAGCCGCAGTCTTGGTTCATCCGGAGTCGCCAGATTCCGTAGTCAGATTAGCTGATGTTGTGGGCTCAACTTCTCAGTTAATTGATGCTGCTACGAAGCTGCCTAATCAAAAGATGATAGTGGCGACAGATCAGGGCATTTTTTATAAAATGCAACAAGCGGTTCCCGATAAGGAACTCTTGGTGGCGCCTACCGGGGGTAGTGGAGCGACTTGTAGGAGTTGCGCGAGCTGTCCTTGGATGGGAATGAACGGTTTAGACAACTTGCTGTCATGTATTGAAAATGGCACTAATGAAATTTTTGTGGATTCTAAAATAGCACAGCAAGCGATCCAATCATTGGATCGAATGATGAATTTTAAGGCTCTACACCTCTCCTAGAGTTTTTCTGCTCGCTCTTCCATTGAAACGACATCTCTCAAACGCTGCCTGATGATCGCGGACTGTTTGAAGTCACTCATGGTAAGTTTTTGAGCAAGCCCAAGCTGCTCTCGTGCCAATGAAAAAGCTCCTACAAGAATAAAATACTCAGCTCTTGCTTGATGAACGCCAGAGATATTTCCAGCGAGCCCTCTAACCTCAGCTAATCTATACCATACCATTGGATCTTGGTTTCGGTCTCTAGCTAAGAGAGATAGAACTTCGCCGGCTCCCTCATACTGATGATCTAACCACAGAGTTTCAGCCTTTAGTGATAGAAGAGGGTAGTTACCTGGGTTCCTACTTAACTGCGCTTCGAGCTTTTTCAGTCCTGCTTTATAATCTTGCTGTGCGATATCTAATTCTATGTTGCTGTAGTGAAAAGCGGGTTGATATGGATTTTCTTTCACGAGCCTGCCCAGAATTGCTTTGGCTTCATTAAATTGACCCGTCTGCATGTAGACTAAAGCTAACCCATAATATGCCGCAGCCTCTTGTTGGGTATTGTCGTCTAACTGTTTTTTAAATCGTTTTATGCTGTCAGTAGGAGTCTTTGCCATAGCGACTTCGGCCCGTGCTTTCATCAGATAATAATCCGGATGGTCAGGGTAGTGACGCATTGAGTTGCCCATGGTGCGCGCTCTTGCATCTGATACTCGTTTTTCTGTTACCGGGTGCGTCAGTAGGAATTCAGGTGGTCTCTCGCCGGAATAGCGCAGACGCTTCAGCATTGTTTCAAACATATCCCCAACTGCTCCTGGATCGCGTCCAGCTTTCTCCATAGTCCTTAGGCCGAAGCGATCAGCTTCTTTTTCGTTAGATCGGCTATATCTAAGTTGATTTTCTAGCGTCATGGCTTGAGTTGCGGCCATTGCAGCCATTCCGGCATCACCGCCAACAGTCGCAGCTAACACAAGGCCAGTGAGCAGCCCTGCCAGGGTGGCAGCAGAAGAGTTACGCCGTGATTCAAGTCCTCGGGCAAAGTGACGCTGACTCAGATGAGCTAACTCATGAGCAAGAACAGAAACCATTTGATCTTCATTTTCGGCATAAGCAAAGAGTCCGGTGTGAATTCCGACGACTCCTCCAGGTACAGCGAATGCATTCATCGTTGGGTTATTGACTATTACTAGCTCAATATTAGGGTTTTCAAGTTCGCTGTAGGTTGCAAGATTGTAAATGAGGTTTTCTAAATACTGCTGCATTAATGGATCATCAAATTCACGAACTCGACTCCTAAATACTTTGAGCCATGTACGACCAAGCTGGAATTCTTGTTGCTTCGACACTATTCCAGAGAGGCTATCTCCAAGGACAGGAAGCTTTATTTCGTCGCTTGTAGTATTAAAAGCTGGCATTACCAGACACAGAGAGCAGAGCAGGATGCTTTTTAGCCATTGTGGCCTGAAATATTGTGTGATTGAGGTGGCTGGTCGGTTAATATCAGTGTCCAAAATGTAAAGTGGTATAAAAAGTCATTCTACCTACTGTAACGGATAATTTATAAGAGTTCGACAGTTGAAAGTTTAGCTAGTTTCATGTTCTATAGTGAAATATACAAATGTAGCAATTGGCAAGCGAATTCAATCACCTCAAAGGCGAGTTAGGACAATGAAGCAAATCCTGAGTAAATGGTTAGGTAGGTACCTTGGTAACGAGGAGGCTGTGTTTCTCGGTGTCATGATGATTGTATTTATACTAATGCTTGCGACTGTAGGTGAATTTCTTGGCCCTGTTTTTGCCTCTATGATCATCGCTTTCTTACTGCAGGGGGTTGTCAATGGCTTGGGTCGTGCCGGAGTGTCAATGCGGGTGTCAGTCTTGACCTCATATATTTTGTTTTTGTGTGGGCTGGTTGCTATTGTTATTGGCATCGTGCCTATCGTAGGGCGACAGTTATCACTTTTACTAGGGGAAGTGCCGAGTATGATAAGCCGTTCTCGCGACTTCTTGATCGACTTACCCGAGCGTTACGCGGACTATGTTACTGCAGAGCAATTTGATTTAATCTGGGTACGAGTATCTCAAGAGGTGGCCAACGTTGCCGAGCAAATACTGAGTTTCTCCCTGAGTAGTTTCCCTAGTTTGTTTGCAGTGGCTCTTTATCTGTTGCTAGTGCCTGTTTTAGTTTTCTTTATGCTTAGCGATCGAGAAAAATTGGTAGCCTTTATCGCTGGAATGCTACCTGAAAAACGCTCTGTAATGACTGCAATATGGTCAGAGATGAATATTCAGTTTGCTAATTATATTAGGGGTAAAGCTATTGAAATACTAATTGTTGGCTCCTTGTCGTATCTCGTCTTTTTGATTCTCGGCCTTAATTACGCTGCGCTCTTGGCTTTGTTAGTGGGGCTCTCGGTTCTGATTCCCTATATTGGAGCTACAGTGGTGACCTTCCCTGTCCTTTTGGTGGGTTATATGCAATGGGGCTTTTCTTCGGAGTTTTTGTGGCTGTTTATCAGTTATGGGGTTATCCAGTTCTTAGATGGCAACGTGTTGGTTCCTTTGTTATTTTCTGAGGTCGTTAATCTTCATCCAATTGCGATTATAGTGGCAGTGCTCCTGTTTGGTGGGTTATGGGGTTTTTGGGGGGTCTTTTTTGCCATTCCTTTGGCAACATTGGTCAAAGCTATTTTTAATGCTTGGCCAGATACATCGATTTCTGATCCAACGTAGCGTACGAATTCTTCTAAGTCTTTCTCCTCGCGTAGTGAGTTTAGTCCACCGTTCAATCTTAATTGTAATCGGTTAATGTACGGCAGAAGCGTACTGTTTATCGCTCTTTCTGGGTGAGTTTAGCATAATATGTAGTTAAACTATTTAACTAAAAGTTTAAAATATATATATAAAACAATGGATTAAAGAAATATTATGTATTTTTTTAAAAAAACATTGATGTTAAATTGCTTTAATTTCGATAATTTCGTAGTTATACTACATATTACAGTTAAGATTTTTCTTTAGAGTTATATAAATTAGCCTAATGTCACATCAAATAACTCGTCTGTACAAAAATAAAAAGTTAACCAAGAAGGTGGTACACATGGATGATTTAGATCCAACAGAAACCCGCGAATGGCTGGAAGCACTTGATTCGATTTGCCGCTTACAGGGAGATGAACGAGCCAGCTACATTCTCGCGCAGCTGAATGCTCGCGCCACAGAAAATGGAATAGACCTTCCTCAGTCGGTGACGACTCATTTTTGTAATACGATTCCAGCAGTTCGAGAGAAAATAATGCCGGGCGATCTCTTTATGGAGCGTCGAATTCGATCGCTTGTCAGATGGAATGCACTAGCTATGGTGATGCGAGCTAATGCCCAAAGTGAGGGTATTGGTGGCCATATAGCAAGCTTTTCATCAGCAGCGACCCTTTATGATGTTGGCTTCAATTATTTCTTCCGCGGATCCTCAGACGATATGCCCGGAGATCTAGTTTTCTTTCAAGGGCACAGTTCACCGGGCATGTACGCACGATCCTTTTTAGAAGGTCGTCTGAGTGTTGAGCAACTAGATAAGTTCCGCCGCGAGGTGGATGGAACAGGACTATCCTCCTATCCCCACCCTTGGTTAATGCCCGACTATTGGCAGTTTCCTACAGTTTCGATGGGACTAGGCCCCATTCAGGCTATTTATCAAGCTCATGTGATGCGTTATTTGTCTGCTCGAGATTTGGTTGCCCGAGGCAATCGAAAAGTATGGGCTTTTCTAGGGGATGGAGAATGTGATGAGCCCGAGACCCTTGGAGCTATCTCTTTGGCCGGTAGAGAAGGTCTAGAGAATTTGATTTTCGTTATCAACTGTAATTTACAGCGATTGGATGGACCAGTTCGTGGTAACGGTAAGATAATTCAAGAATTAGAGGGGGTTTTTAGAGGAGCGGGTTGGAATGTTATCAAAGTTATTTGGGGCAGACATTGGGATCAGCTTCTAGAGCGAGATAAGAGTGGCTTGTTACTGCAAAGAATGAATGAAGTGTGTGATGGGGAACTCCAGAATTATAAATACAACGGAGGTGCTTATACTCGAGAGCATTTCTTTGGTAAGTATCCTGAGCTACTTGAGCTGGTTAAAGATATGACTGATGACCAGATTATGGCTTTAAACCGGGGTGGACATGATCCCTATAAGGTTTATGCGGCATATTCTGAAGCTGTTGAGAGTAAAGGGCATCCCACCGTTATCTTGGCCCATACTGTGAAAGGTTACGGTCTTGGTGCAGGTGGACAAGCCGCCAACGATACGCATTCAGTTAAAAAACTGGATGTTGAAAATTTGAGGATATTCAGGGATCGCTTTGGTATTCCTATTTCAGATGATCAGTTGGAAACAGTGCCATACTATCGTCCAGAGGAAAATAGTCCTGAATTGATTTATATGAACGAAAGACGGGCATCTCTCGGTGGGCCATTGCCCTCTAGGAAATCTGATTTTGAAGAGATGTCTGTTCCCGCACTAAAAGTTTTTGATAAACAGCTTGATAGTAGTGGCGAGAGAGAAATATCCTCGACCATGGCTTTTGTGAGAATCTTGTCTACCCTCATTAAAAATAAAGATATAGGCCAGTACGTAGTGCCCATTGTTCCCGATGAAGCTCGCACATTCGGGATGGAGGGTATGTTTCGCCAATTAGGTATATATACCTCTGCAGGACAAAAATACGTACCCCATGATCGAGAGCAGATCATGTACTACAAAGAAGACAAAAAAGGCGTGATTCTCGAAGAAGGTATTAACGAAGCGGGTGCAATGTCAGCTTGGCTAGCTTTGGCGACGGCCTACAGCACCAGCTCTCGTCCAATGATTCCATTTTATATATTTTATTCAATGTTTGGCTTTCAGCGTATAGGAGATCTTGCCTGGGCTTCGGGAGATTGTCAGGCTAGAGGATTTTTAATCGGCGCTACTGCTGGGCGAACTACGTTAAACGGAGAAGGGCTTCAGCATCAAGATGGCCACAGCCTTATATTGGCGAATACCATCCCTAACTGCAAAAGTTATGATGCTACCTATAGCTATGAGTTGGCTGTGATTATTCAGAGTGGCCTCAAATGTATGTTTGAGGACAAAGAAAATTGTTTTTACTACCTGACTACCATGAATGAAAATTATATTCAGCCCGCTATGCCTGAAGGTGTTGAGGAAGGAATTGTTAGAGGTATTTACCCCTTAAAACGTAGCCAAGAAGTGACGTCTAAAAAGAAGGTTACCTTAATGGGCGCAGGTACTATTCTTAATGAAGTTGTTGCGGCCTCGGAAATACTAAAAGAAAAATTCTCGGTAGAAGCCGATATTTGGAGTCTAACCAGCGTCAATGAATTAGTTCGAGAAGGTCAAGCGATTGATCGCTGGAATCTACTTCACCCTACAGAAGCACCCAAGCTCAGCTATGTGGAGCAGCAGGTGGGTGATATTTTAGACCCTATTGTTATCGCAACTGACTATATGAAAGCCTATGCTGAACAGCTGCGGCGATACTTACCCAGTTCCCTGCATGTGTTAGGCACAGACGGTTTTGGGCGCAGTGATAGTCGCGAGACGTTGCGACACTTTTTTGAGGTAGATCGTTACTTTATTGTCGTTTCAGCGCTGAAAGGACTGGCTGATAAAGGGACTATTGAGCAATCTGTAGTCTCTGAGGCAATTGAATCGTTTTCTATTGACCCAGAGAAAACGAACCCGCTTTATATGTAAATCTTGTTTATCAAGGCTTTAATAAGGTAGCATGAAAATTACTAGTACGAGGATTTGTTAGTGGCAATAGAAACGATAGTAGTTCCAGATCTTGGTGGAGCCGAATCTGTAGATGTGATTGAACTAAGTCTGGCCCAAGGCGACGCTGTTGGTGTGGAAGATTCATTGCTAGTTCTGGAGTCTGACAAGGCCACCATGGATGTACCAAGCCCTCACGAGGGTCAGTTGGTTAAGTATTTGATTGCTGAAGGTGATACTGTCAAAGTCGGTGACCCCATCGCAGAGCTCGAAATTCAGGCTGATACAAGCCAAGAAGGGTCGAATGAGGCTACTGAATCTTTAAACGCTGAGGTCGAAGATGTAGCAGAAGTTGCTGTAGCACCGGAAGCTGCGCCAGTAGTAAAAATAGAAGAGAAGACGGCTGAGTTTGATGATGCTGTATCCTCTTCCGTGGTTGATTCATCTCTCGCTGATTCAGATAGCGCGGACGATATTTATGCAGGACCTGCGGTTAGAATGCTGGCTAGAGAATTAGGTGTAGAACTGACAGGCGTTCCAGGCAGTGGTCCTCGAGGACGCATTTTGAAAGATGATGTCAACGATTATGTGAAGCTAGCATTGTCTGGTAGCGGTACTTCGAGTGCTCAAAATACTGGTGCTGGAATTCCTGAAATCCCGCAGATCGATTTCAGCCAGTTTGGTGACATTGAAAAGGTTAAGTTAACCAAAATTCAGAAGGTCACGGCCAACAATATGCAGCGCAATTGGCTGAATGTTCCTCACGTAACCCAGTTTGATGATGCTGATATAACTGAGATGGACAGTTTTCGTAAATCACTGAAAGCTGAGGGCGAGATGCGTGGTGTTCGTTTGACACCAGTAGCCTTTCTTGTAAAAGCTATTGCCACTGCTTTGGAAGATAATCCTGGCTTTAACCGATCTCTTGCAGGAGACGGCGAGAGTTATATTCAAAAGCAATATTGTAATATCGGAATGGCCGTAGATACACCGCGTGGACTGGTGGTTCCGGTTATTCGCAACGCGTCATCTATGGGGATCTGGGAGATCGCCGGAGAAGTGGCACAGTTCGCAGAAAAAGCGCGCGAAGGAAAACTTAAGCCCTCCGATATGCAAGGAGGCTGTTTCACGCTCTCTAGCTTAGGTGCTATCGGTGGAAATGGATTCACGCCAATTGTCAACGCTCCTGAATTGGGTATTCTTGGTGTGTCTAAAGCTCAAATGAAACCTGTTTGGAACGGGCATGACTTTGAACCACGTTTAATGCTCCCCTTGGCACTCTCCTATGATCATCGATTGATTAATGGTGGTGATGCGGGTCGATTTATGACTCAGATAGTTAAGTTGTTGAGTGATATTAGACACTTAGCTCTATAATTAGGAAGACACCCGAGGGGGCGAATATGCGGTTTTTGCACACCATGGTGCGTGTATCAAATATCGAAAGCTCATTGGCGTTTTATGTCGATGCGCTAGGGATGATTGAAATTTCGCGGTATGAGGTTGCAAAAGGTCGCTTTACACTAATTTTTTTAGCTGCACCGGACGATTCAAAAACAGCAATAGAAAAAGATTCTCCATTGTTAGAGCTGACGTATAACTGGGATTCAGAGCCCTACGAGGGTGGCCGAAACTTTGGCCATTTAGCTTTCCGGGTAAATGATATCTATGCAGCTTGTTCTCGATTAGCGGATCACGGAGTTCTTATTAATCGTCCTCCCAGAGATGGGCATATGGCTTTCGTTAGATCTCCCGATGGCATTTCTGTTGAGCTACTGCAGGCCGGAAAGGCTTTGGATCCCTCGGAACCTTGGGCATCCATGAGCAACACTGGAGAGTGGTAAGAGGATCGCTTGCTAATCGCTCTTCTTAAATGGCAACATCTCTAAAGCCTGATCAATATGGTGCTGGATAGTAATGTTCTCTTGAGCAAGATAGCGCGCGATAGCGTCCTTGAACTCAGGATGCCGTATCCAGTGCAATGAAAAGGTTCGTACCGGCTCAAACCCTCT
>Ga0066826_10000187_pt1 | contig 29127 bp, 29 predicted proteins | sample ETNtaG_12_FD_65496 | JGI IMG/M metagenome (GOLD analysis project Ga0066826, IMG submission 65496) | Marine microbial and viral communities from oxygen minimum zone, Eastern Pacific Ocean - ETNP201306SV49 | ecosystem: Environmental > Aquatic > Marine > Oceanic | place: Pacific Ocean: Eastern... | reverse complement strand
GTTCATCCTCCAGTGAAATCTGCCAAACACAATTTGAACTGCTAGGAATTGAAGTTCACTCGGTCTACAGCGAGGAAAAAATAATTATCGAAAAAGAAGTGGTGGTTTTTGAAAATGAACAAGTACCAAGTGAAAAAATTACTCCTGAAGATGTTGCTAAGGTGACGATTGTCGTTGTCTCAACAACTTCAATGTTCGCTATTCTAAGCCTATTTGTAATTAATACTGAATCTTTGAGAATTCCGACTACCGCCGCTGGTCTTTGGCTATTAGGATTTATTGGTAAGACACAAGAAACAACTGATGGACGATTCCAAAGAGGGCGTTTAATGGGTTATCTAACCGCTAACCCAGGCTGCCATTTTAGAGCATTGATGGCTGCATTAGGAATGAGTAATGGACAAATCACACATCACCTAAGGTTATTAGAACAACAAGAATTTATTTGGCGCTTAAGAGATGGTAGATTGGTTAGATATTATCCTCTAAATAATTCTCTTTACCCTGGAATGGACCCTGGTGAACTACCAATCCCACCTCTATCCCCTGATCCAAATAGCCTTCAAGGTAAAATTTTGAGCTTACTTGATGATGAACACCAATATGGAAAATTCCCTACTCAAGCAGAACTTGCTGTGAAATTAGAAAAGAGCCAACAACTTATTTCTCATCACCTTCGTACATTACAGAAATTCGGTCTAGTTGAAAAGAGAAAAATGGGCATTAAAAATAGATATAAACTGACCAAGGAAGCACTATTCCTTCTTGAAACCGATGTTGATTTCAAAGAATAATCTCTTCTCTAATAAGGCCATTTGTGTCTATTTTCCAATCGATATGTTTCCAGCCTTTAAACTGTAAATCTTCTATCACGTTCTCTCGATTACATGCCTCGGACAATAAAACCCCGACTACTCCGCCCCCGCCTGCACCCATTGCCTTCCATGCAACAATATTGCCTGTAGCAATGTGTGATTGAAGGTTAACTTTGAAAGGACCGTGAAATTCAGGCCCTAATGCATCTACTCCACTCATCACAAGTTTCAACGAATCTATTACTCCATTTTTAGATTCTTTTTCGATGGCTTCAGCCATTGACAATCCTGCTTCTCGAATTTTATCGAGAGCGCAAACTATCTCTTTATCACCAGAATTGAACTTTTCCCATATGCTCTTATGCAAATCTCCAGAGACATGAGTAATCTTACTATTGAAGAGTAATAACCTATCTTCTAACCATGAAATAAATTCACTAGAGGGGTATAATGATTTTTGTTCAACTTCTTCTCCTTTGAATGTCAAATGACTTATTCCCCCTACAGCACTAGCCCATTGATCTTGTCTGCCCCCCTTATTTCCCAGTAGAGCCTCAAACTGATATGCTAATTCTGCAATTTCTTTTGGTTCATAATTAGGCCCCAAGATTGTACCAATTAGGCTAACATTCATACAACCAGAGGTGCCCAAACCTGAACCTGTAGGCATATCGGTTGAATAAGAAAGGCTAATCTTTCTTTCATCATCAATTTCCATTATACATTTTGTATAGTGATTAATGGCGATGTTTACTACTTCCCCAGAATTAGTATTACAATAATTGGGAACATCTGTCCACCCCCCTGCTAAATCAATTCGAGCGGGCGCACGTACTGAGATTCTCTTGGACATGTACTATGTGAATGATTACCCCCTCATCAAGAGTGTCATTGAAAGGGGGGTGTTTCGTGGAGGTATCATCTCGGGGATAGGCGTTGGTAACTTTGACTGAAGAAGATATGTCTGTTGATGAGGTCTATTGGCAAAAAAAATGGGCTGAATCAAACATATTTGAAGCCCAAATAAGTGGCGACAAAACTCCATTTTATTGTTTGGAGATGTACCCTTACCCGTCTGGAAAAATGCATATGGGGCATGTTAGAAATTACTCGATTGGAGATGCTGTTGCGCGATATAAACGAATGATGGGTTATGATGTACTATATCCCGTAGGATTTGACTCGTTTGGAATGCCGGCTGAAAATGCGGCCATCAAAGAAGGCGGGCATCCTTATGATATCACTGAAAGAAATATGGCGTCAATTACTGAACAAATCAAAAGAATGGGATTTTCTTATGATTGGTCGAAAATGGTCAAAAGTCATGACCCTAATTATTACAAATGGAATCAATGGTTTTTCACCAAATTCATGGAAAATGGTTTGGCATATCAGGAATTTGCTCCAGTAAACTGGTGTGAACCTTGTAATACTGTTCTTGCCAATGAACAAATCAAGGCAGGTAGATGCTGGAGATGTAATGGACCTGTAATCCAAAAGGAAATGAACCAATGGTTCCTTGACACGCCTAAATATGCTCAACAATTAGTAGATGGCCTAGATGAAATTAAATTCCCTGAAAATGTAACTGCAATGCAAAAAGATTGGATTGGTCGCTCTGAGGGTGCTGAAATCGTTTTCACAGTAGAGGATTCAGGAGAAGAGATCAAAGTATTCACAACTAGACCTGATACTCTTTTTGGAGCTACCTTCATCACGCTTGCTCCAGAACATGACCTTTCAAGGTCGCTTGCAGTAGGTACTGAATTTGAATCAAGTTGGCAGGAATTATACGATGAAGTTTCTATAATGACTGAGTTTGATAGAATCAAAAATATGAACAAGAAAAAAGGTGCGCCGCTTGGGAAAAATGCCATTCATCCCTTAACCGGTGAAAAAATACCGATTTGGACTGGTAACTTTGTGATTGCATCCTACGGAACTGGCGCAGTTATGGCCGTACCTGCTCATGATGAGAGAGATTTTGATTTCGCTAGTAAATACGGAATAAAAATAAAACGTGCCTTGATAATGGAAGAGAAGGGCTTGTCATCTGAAGAAATGGAAAAGGCTGAAACCGCATTGGGCTGGATGGTAAATTCTCCTATTGAAGGATTTGATGGACTTTATGGAGAAGATGCAAAGTCGGCCGTAATTCAGGCACTTGAAAATGACGGCAAAGGCACTAAAACTATCAATTGGAAAATTAGACCCTGGCTGGTTTCACGACAAAGATATTGGGGGACTCCCATTCCTGTAATCCATTGTTCTAAGTGTGGCGTAATACCTGTGCCAGAAGAGCAATTGCCTGTTGAACTACCTAGAAATGTAACATTTGGTGAAGGAAATCCTCTGGCTAGTTGTGAAGAATTCGTTAATGTTGAATGCCCTAAATGTGGCTCTAAAGCAAGAAGAGAAACCGACACTATGGATACTTTTGTTGATTCATCATGGTACTTCATGCGCTACACCGATGCGCAAAATAATTCTCAATGTTTCTCTAAAGATATTGTTAACCACTGGATGAATGTTGACTTCTATTGTGGCGGAATTGAACATGCTCAAATGCATTTGATATATGCTCGATTTTGGACCAAGGCTCTCCGTGATATTGGATTGCATTCAATAGATGAACCATTCAATGAATTGCTTTGTCAAGGAATGGTCAATAAGCAAGCACCATGGTGTGAAACTTGTTCAATTACTCTTTCAGTTGACCATATGGGCAATCCTTGCCCACATTGTAATGGAGAGTTGAGATTACGTTCTGCTAAAATGAGTAAATCATTAGGAAATACTGTATCTCCCGAAGAGATGATTGAAAAATTCGGTGCAGATACTGTCAGACTGTTTATCCTATTTGCTGCAAACCCTACTGCTGGGATGGACTGGTCTGATACTGCTTTAGAAGCAAATCACAGAGTTATGTTACAACTTCTAACAATCCCAAATCAAATTCTTTCATGGGGTAATGAACAAAGTGATATTGATTTGTGGTTAGAAGCAAGAATAAAGCAACGGGTTGTAGAATTCCAATCGTCAATGGATAACTATGATTTGAGAAGAGCTGTTGAAATATCTCATTATGAATTAATCAAAGACATGAATTGGTACATTAGACGCGGAGGAGATAATGGAGGTTTAGGAAAACAACTACTTTCTACATGGTCGCATCTCCTTTCCATATCAACGCCACACCTTGCCGAAGAATGGTGGAGAATAATTGGGAATGATTCCCTCATTGCAAATACTGTTTATGTGCCACTTGAAGAAATTACTATGGCAGAACAAGCCATTTTAGACGATGAATATGTCATGAAAAATATACTAGAAAATGCTCGAAAGGTCAAATCAATCGCTGAACGTCACTTAGATGGCCCAGCTAGAAAACTCACGCTGACTATTTCCCCAGCATGGAAAAGAAAACTTGCCACCATGGCAATAGAATTTGTAAATGGGGGCGGGAATGTTAAGTTATTCATGTCACAATTAAAGCAATCCGAATTGGCAGAACTAGAAAACGCAGGTGAAATTTTTGGCTTCTGGGGCAAGAAAATGTTGCCTCAAATATTCAAGTGGGATGATAAATCAAAGTTACTAATTACAGGAGCCATGGATGAATTAGAACTACTTTTTGAAAGAAAAGATTTCTTAAAATCAGAACTTGGATTAGATGAAGTAATAATTGTCTCGAGTGAAGATAACTTGGATGAATCGGGACGAATAAATTCAGCAATGCCTCTAAGTCCTGCAATAATCTATGCGTAAATGGTTGTGTTAGTTTATGCAATCCCCCAATGGTGTTTGGCGTAAAATTCTAACTATCGAGGAATCCCGTAATGTAGCAATTAATCTAATCAATTTAGATAATTGGCCGCAATGGAATTCTACTGCTCAACGAATTTTATCAGAAGTTCGGGGCGAGTTAAATGAAGGAAATCGATTTGATTTACATCGATTGGAAAGGAAACAATTGATTGAAGAAATGTGGAAAGTAAGCAAAATTCGTAAGGGCCAAGATCCAGAATTCACTGAGATTCGGTTCAACTGGCTAGGTCAGACATCAAATGGCAAAAAAAGTGGTAATGCATTGAAATCTCTTATTCTTGAAATCACAATACTATGCAAAGAAGAAGGGGGCATAGAAATCGCTGCTTGGTGGCAAACTAGTAAGTGGTCAAAATTGTTCAAAAGAAAAGTCGAAAATAGTGCTAAACAAATCGCTAAACAATGGTTGAATGACTTAGCCGAGAATGGTATTACCGAGATGAAACCAATTGCTCAAAAAGTGTATGAAGAAGAGTAACCAATGGTAGTATTCATGGAGGGTCGTTGATAACCCCGTAATGTGGCAGAAAAAAGTAACCAGGGAAAATCTCCGTCACAGGGCAATAATAAGAGAAAGAAACATTCTAACAAACGCTCTAGAAATAACTCCAAAAGTAGACCATATGGTACTACGCCGAAACAAAATAGAATCGAAAGGAATAAAAAAATAATTCAAGAAATGGAAGAAAAAGCATTGCAGCGCTTTACGATTTCTCCACCTTTGATGGGTTTTCCAGAAGAAGTGATTATTCCTCGTGAATTTTCTTTCTCATGGCCAACTTCACCTGTTCCTCTAAAAGAAGAAGCTGATATGGCAAAAGTCGTAATTCGCAAAGGTGAATTCGGCTGGCTTGATGATACTCGAGTAGATGAAATTGCAGAAATTGTCAAGCAAAGAGATATGACTTTGGACCAAGTTTTATCCTTGCGTTCTGCCCTTCTTCAACAAAAAACAGTATATGGCCACGGTAGACTAAAATCTCGTTCTAAGGTATTACTTCGATTATACAATGAAGGAGTGAATGTTGTAGATTTATCAAAAAGATTTGATTTTCCGCCGATGAATATTTTTAGAGTAATATTAACGGAAAAGAAGTGGTCTAAATCTAGAATCAAAGAATCGTTACGTACGCCCAGTAAACTTTCCAAAAGAGAACGTGAGGAATTTGAAATGGCCGAGGCTGCTGACCGTGTTTCAAATGTGGACCAAACAGAAACTCATATTCGAGCAGACTTATTCGAAGATATTCTTTCTGATTGGTTCGAATCCAAGGGAGTTAGGATAAGGCGGCAACCCGAAATGGTCACAGAACAGAAGAAAGAACTTGGTAGGCCAGTTAGAACGCCCGACATATTACTCCTTGACCTAGTCGAGATTAACGGAAAGCCAATTGCTTGGATTGACGCAAAGCATTTCTACGGTGCTGATGTCGATTTCCAACGTAAGAAAATGGTTAAACAGATGAATCGCTATATCGAAGAATGGGGTAGTGGCGCAATAGTTTATCGACATGGGTTTAGTGAAAATTTATTCATTCCGGGATGTACATTACTAGATGCAAACACGCTCGATTTATCGCGGTTAAACATAGATTCATCCTGAAATCCGAGTCAATTTAAAACCAATATTGAGTAAATCTAGTTGTTTAGAAATCAATTCTAATTCTTGTTTTTTCAGCGGATTTGATAACTCTCTGGGCAATATTGCTAATGAAACTCCAAGCATACAAAGCCTAATGCTAACTTTTGCTTGTAATTCTAGTTCTCTAACAATTTCCCTAACCGTACTTAGCAAATGATTTCTTTCAGGTTCATCAAGTAATTCAGATTCTTCGGCAAAAATTCTAGATTGTTTAAGAATCTCGCTCCATTGTGAATGCCCCCAAGAATCATTTTTCAGATTATTTACTGCTTTGTGACCAGCAGTGGTAATTTTATTTTGCCATTTTGGGTCATCTATATACTTTGATGTATGGCGCTTTTCAGAAGGTTGCCAAACCAATAATATCTGCTGTGGACAACCGAAACCTAATGCTCGCCCTGAAGCACCTGGTGCTCCTGCTTGAAGTCTAATTTCAACACCACCTGCTGATATTCCTAAGACGTCTCCTAGCCCTGACCCATGTATTCTCTCTATTCGGTGGCATAATCGTAAATATTGCCCAGCAAGGCCTTTCCCTGTTAATTCTCTAAAAGCATAAGCAACTGCGATAAGCCCTGCTGCAGACATGCCAAAGCCCTGACTTGTTGGAAGGTCTAAGTTTACTTCAATAGAATATGAATCCTTATTTTCAAGTAATTTGGCATGCCTTAGTTCTTCAACTAAATCAATGTAAATTGCCGAAGAATCAGTAATTTCTTTGCCCTCCATATCAAATACACTAACCTCAATTTTTCCATCTTCAATAGGTATTTTCTCATCTAATGAAGAGCCCGCTGAAAGAACAATGTGTTCTTCTATATCCTGATTTTCTACTTGTGAAACTGTCGCCCTAACTCCGTGTTCAACATTAAAACCAGCGCCTCTACTTCCTTGATTTCTCAATAATCTACCGTCCTTTTCTACGGTAAAAAATAGAGTAATATGTCCGCCAATCAGTGTATCTGACATATCCTTCCCATACATAGGCAAATCAATTAGACGCATGAATACTATGATGAAAATTCACAAAATATGAATGAAATTGTATATTTTAAGAGATAGAGGGCTTGAAGATACAGAACCCCTAGCGTCTGTCATGGCGGCTAGTAATCCATTGCCTCATGACCGTGGCCACTTATTGTGGACTGCCGAAGACGGTCCCAGTCGCATGTTACTTTCAAGCATGGACAGATGGGTCAATACAATACTAGTTGATGACGGTATTGAAATGCCATTTATGGGCGGCAGTAACAATACTAAAGCCAAAATTATCGCCAAGGGTGATGGGTTGATAATTGGTACATCCATGATTGATCATTTGATTCAAATCTGGGCTCCATCCATCCAAATTTCATGGTTTGCAACCGATGGTAAAAAAGTATCAGCGGGTGAAGAAATCGCTGAATTAAGTGGTGACAGAGATACTTTGCTTGGAATTGAAAGAAGTATCCTCAATATTTTGGGCCAACTTTCTGGAATCGCAACAGAAACTAAACGTTGGACCTCTATCGCTAAAGGACAAATTGCCTGTACAAGGAAAACTGTATGGGGCTTATTGGATAAATGGGCTGTTCACATGGGAGGAGGTTTTACTCATCGATTGAATAAATACGATGCTAAGATGATTAAAGAAAATGACCTTGCTACAATGATGCCTGAACTAAGTGACCATAGTTCAAGAATTGCAAGTTATCTTCAGGATGTTAAACTATCAGAAACCGGAGCATTTCTCGAAATTGAAGTCCGAGAAGAAAAAGAAGCGATTACTGCGGCGGCAATATGGAATCAGCGAGAAATTGAAGATAAACCCAAACTAGTCATAATGTTAGATAATTTCGGACCTGAAAGAAGTAATAATGTTGCATCGCAAATTGTTGATATGGGCCTTAGAGAACATATCATTCTTGAAGCGAGTGGTGGAATTGTTTTTGGAAATCTTACTGATTGGTATGAATGTGGACTAGATGTCCTTTCTACTAGTGCTCTAAATCGCGGAGTAGCCCCCTTGGACCTTTCTATGCTACTCAATTAGCCAGGTGAATAATATGAAGGATTTCGCCGCTGACCCAAGCCATCCCAGATATGATTCTCTACTCAAGAGGCACATTTTGGAAAACGCTGCACAAAAAGGAATGCTGGCAGGAAGTGCACTAATTGCACACGGAAGAGGAGAGGCTTACGATTACTTAATTGGAGAACGAACAATAGAGACTGCAATGGTTGCAACTAAACATGCGCTATATCAATTGAAAATGGCTAAACACCCAGTGATAAGCGTCAATGGAAATACAATTGCTCTTGCAGGAGAAAATTTGATGAAACTTGCATCTCTACTAGGTTGTCCAATAGAAGTCAATATATTCTATCGTACTCCTGAAAGAATGTCAGTATTGCTAAATCATCTTGAAGATATTAAGCAAAAATTAAGCCTGAACGTAGAGATACTTGGTGCTTCTCCTGATACACGTATTCCTGGTCTTGAAGGCCCTAGAGCAAAATGTTGTCATAATGGTATCTTCTCAAGCGACGTAATACTAGTTCCCTTAGAAGATGGAGATAGGTGTGAAGCGCTTGTTGCAATGGATAAAACTGTGATTGTTGTTGACCTTAATCCATTATCAAGATCCGCAAAGATGGGTAGCATCACAATTGTTGATGAGATTTCGCGTGTAGCCAATAATCTCGTCCAAATGTTTGAAAGTAAAGAAGAAAAATTAGATGTTCCATTTGATAATGATAATAATTTACACCTCACTCTAAAGCACATCAATCAATCACTAATTGAAAGGTCCCTTTCTATCGATTAAAAGTTAAAAATAATATGTTGAAGGCGGAAAACTTTTAATTCAGCAATATAAGTAATACATGAAGAAGATGGTTCGTGAACCCGAAATAAACCCGAAAAAGGGCACTTTTGGCACTAGTATTTCTTTTGATTTGGATAAAACGCCTGTTCCACAACGTAGAGTAGGTAAGAAAGAAATCATAAAAGATGAAAACCTACTTGCAACTGATTCTTCTGAAATTTCTTGCCCTGGATGTGGCCATGAACTTGAAGAAAATGAATGGTTAGATGCTTTGGTTGGATTTGTCTCGGGAGCTCATGACTTTGAAATTGGCAATCCTGTAAGGGCGCGTATAGTTCAGACTTTGAAAAATGAGGCATCTCGCATGATGACGCCAAGTGCCAGAGAAGAATGGGAATTGGCTGTAGTAAAGAGATTGATGAGTGAAATTGAACGTGTGGTACAAGCAGAAATAAACCGGAATAAGAGCGAAAATAGTGGCGGTTCTCCTGAGTTACTTGAACAGGAACGAGAAGAAATAATTAGAGCAACAGAGGCTCATGTAAGGCAGACAATGGCATATGAAATTCAAGAACAATTGATTATGGAATTACAACCACAAATGGAAGCTCAAATTCGTGCACAACTCGAACAAGAAATGTGGGCTCAATTTGAACAAGAGTGGAAAAATAGAACTCAAGGCTGATTATTAAAATCTATTTTTGTCATTTGGCAAAAGCATCTTCTGGCCTAATTCAAACCGAGTCTTCATAGGCTGTCACCTATCAAACATATGTATGAGAGATGAGCCACTTCATATCGATTCAATGCCCGAAGAGATTCAGAGGCTATGTGGAGTTATGAGCGGCTTAGACCCCATGTGGACACTAGAAGGTTGGTTAAAAGAACAAGCGACAATGGCAATGGAATTAATTTCATCAGATATTGCTCGTGAAAAAAAGACCTCTGAGCAACGATTGAAGCGGCTAGAAGATATTGCAAAAAGACTCAATCCAAGTACCGCAGAATTAATCGATTCTGGCCAACGAAATTTATTCGATTGCTTCGACCTCGATTATGATAAATCTATGTTAGGACTTGGTGCAAGAGCCGTGAATAATGATGATTCCAGCCTCGCTGAATCTCATCCGGTAAACACATTCCTTGAATTACTTCCTGATAGTCAAGGAGATGACCCTCTTTTGGCTGTTGCTTGCCAATTATTGTTAATGACTATCGAATCAGAAATTGCCAAGGGTGAACCGGTAGCAACTCTAGGAAAAATTGTTGCTGAAATGGATTCAAGGGGAGTATCATTCGAAGAAATTGATGAAGCATTAGAACACTTACTGATGAACGGAACAATCATTGAAATCGATGATGATTGTTTCATTCTAATTTGATATAATTTCATAACGTCGAGGGTTTGTAATGACGATGACTCGCAAACAAGCCGCTCAAAGATTACTCGATACCATAGAATCGAGGAGAAGGATGTATTTTCGTGCAATATTTGCTATTATACAAGCGGTCATAATTTCGGCATTAGTTGGTTATTTCACCTCATGGCATTTTGGCCTAGCAGCTTTACTATTGATGGGTTTGCTCATTCAATTTGCTTTTGACCGGATGGGTAATTCAATTAAGGCAAGTGAAATTACTGCGATTAAATCCCTAAGGTGGAAAGAAGAAAGTTTACACAAAGAAGATCTTAAAGAAACTCTAGATTCAATTATAAATAAAGGATGAGAATATGGATTATAGTTCGGAATACGATCGATTTATCAATCGAATTTTCCGTTTAAATCTAACATTAGTGGCAAATAGTATCATCATAATCTCTAGCAGTTTACTTGCAATTTACTACTTAACAGTATTAAATTTTAGAATAATAATTTCTTTAGTATCTATTGTTGTTTTCGGGCTAAACTATATGCTAATTAAAAATAAAAAAAATATAGTTATGAATGACTTTGCAGGGAAATTTGAAATCGACCTAGAGCGTGATTTTTCTGAATTTCAAAATACTATAGCACTATACAAAAAAGGAGAGTTTGAAAAAATAGAGGCTGCTTTCACCAATAAGAAGCATCGACGTTCAAGGGGTTTTGATGAAAAAGGACCCACGGGGGGAGTTTTATCTAAATCATTGGATAAAAATAATCAAAGAATTGATGCTATGAAAAATAAGGATTATGATAATATTTCCGAAGAAATAACTGCGGGTGAATCATTGATTCGCGAAGCTGACCAGATATATGCCGAGATATCTGAAAAAAGATGGGCTGAATCTGAATCAAAGGATAAAGATTTAATCGAAGCAGGTGTTGATAAACTCGGAGATTTAGTCAAAACAGAATGGTTCGAACGTAATGCTAAAGATGGGGCTGTAAAGGAGTTATATTTGGATGATGATTAAATTAAGGAAGGAAAATTAAAACCAAACCCATTCATTGAGTAATAGAAATCACCATACATCATGTCTTCTTGCCTCAATATATGAAAGTGGGAATTATCGGCGCTGGAATGGTTGGTGGAGCAATCGAACATTGCTTTGCAGGACACCATGAATTATTTATTCACGACCCGTCAAGAGGTACTGACCTCTCAATAGTTACCGACAATGTGGATTTTGCTTACATAGCAGTACCAACGCCTCCACATCCTGAAACTGGGGCTTGTGATACAAAAATTGTTGAAGAAATATTAGATTCTCTACCTGATGGCTTTACTGCCGTAATCAAAAGCACTGTTATACCAGGGACTACACAAAAATTTCATGATAAATATTCACACCTGAAAATCGCACATTCTCCTGAGTTCCTAGTGGAAAGAAGGAGTTTAGAAGATTTTGCTAACCAAGACTTATTGGTTTGTGGAACGCATCACAAAGAGGTCGCAGATAGAGTATTTCAACAACACAAAGAAGCAGGAGTAATAAAAACTGACAATCTATTTCAAGTCACCCCTACTGAAGCTGAACTAGTGAAATATACCAAAAATTCATTCAATGCTGTGAAGGTTATTTTCGCTAATCAAATGTATGATATATGTCAGCAACTTGGCGGAGATTGGAATAAAATTAGAGAAATTATTACTGTACCACAGACTCAAACAATAGGTGATTCTCATCTTGAACCACTCCATGGATTTAGGCGTGGTTTTGGTGGTAAATGCTTACCTAAAGATTTCATGGCTCTAGGGGTTTTAGCAGAACAGTTAGGTTGTAAATATGAACTCCTTGAGGCAATTCAAAAGGATAATTCAGCGCTAAGAACCATACTAACTGGTAAACCAAGCGATGTTGTGACATTAGATGACTGATACCTAGGAGGTTTAGAGTTGAAGAAGCCAAAAATCAAAGAAGCATTTCCTAGAGGGACTATTCAACGATTTGCTACAGCAGGTGGTTTCAATACTCTAATATTCTGGATATCTTGGGAAATATTTCGAGTAACTCCAATAATCGATTTTATTGGAGAGACATTTATTTGGACTATTTCTTGGATTTTTTCTAGCACTATAGCACACTTTGTACACAGATGGTTTACATTTGATGGTAGAAGAGATATTAGACAAACTTTACTTAGAGCGATTTCAGTTTATTCATTTGGTTTAGTAGCCTCAACTCTCAGTTATGATTCATTATTGATAATTTCTGATCTACCTATAAGGCTAATTTTCCTAATCAACATGTGTATTTGGGGAATCTTCACATGGGCTGCAATGAGATGGTTTGTTTTTGGATATACTGATGAAGAAGAATAAATCTTGGTTTCCTATTATAACCTCAAATTTAGCCTTTAACGCGTGAAAAATAGCGTGAAGTTCATGGGTGATGAACTACACGCTCGATTCATGTTGCCCGACACCATCCACAAGTTATCTCGCGAAGAGCGTTTTTCTTATGCCCGTCTACTAGCGTTTATGGCTAGAGTTGACAATGAATTAACTGTAGACGAAATGGCGATGTTTGAACAACGTCTAGGAACTGCGCTTCTATCGCCAAATCAACGTTCACTGATTAGAGAAGCACTAAAATCTCCACCTGCGCTAGATGAATGCCTTGCTGGATTAAGTGATGAAGCGGGAAGGTTGGCACTACGTGATGCGGTTTTAATGGCTGCTGCTGATGGCGAAGTAGATGATGATGAGCGTGAAGTTTTGGAAGAAATTATTTCTCACCTAGGGCTATCTGAAGGAGCTCTTGACAGATTATTGAATTGGACCGTAGAAGGTTATTCATGGATGCAAAGCGGTTATGATTTGCTAAATGACCTCGCGGAGTGACGCCCTTGTTCCCTAGTTCGCTTAACCAATTAAGTTTGGAAGAGCGTAAAGCCCATGCTGAATTGATGGTTATCATTGCCTCTATCGATGGTGAACTAGTTCAAGAAGAATTAATCATGATAGAATCACTAATGGGGACTTGTATGCTACATCCAGAAATGCGAGTTGATATTCGAAACATGTTGAATAATCCTCCAGAATTTGATAAAGCAATCAATGTTCTATCAGATGTTGGACTAAAACTCGTACTGAGAGACGGGGCTTTGTTATCGGCCGTAGATGGCGAATATGCCAAAAAAGAATTGCGTATTTTATCCAAGATTGCGAAACGGGCTGGAGTCGATAAAGAGGCAATGTCAAAACTCTTTGAATGGGTAGAGAATATTTGGAATCTCTACAATGAGAGTGAATCTGTACTTTCACTTTGAGTTGAAATTCCCTTTTCCGGTAATTAATGTGGTTTTTCGGAAATTTTTGGGTTAATATGAGAACTTTTTAGAAAATTGTGTTATGGAACTTGATAACACGATTGTTTATTACTGATAAGCCACTGGCCATTGCGTAGTCAAGGTTGATTAAGATGGGAATACATCCAAAGATAGGGATTACTGGTTTACCTAGAAGTGGAAAATCAGCCGTAATGGAAAAAGTTCTCGAAATGTTGGTTGATGAGCGTACACGAGAAATCAACATTAGAGGAAATCCTTCAGGAAAACCAATCGTTGGTGGTATGCGAACAGAACCTATTTTAGAAAATGGTGAAAGATTGGGATACAAAGTAATTAACATAATTACTGATGAAGAAGGGGTAATTGCCCACAAAACCTTCGATTCTCGTTTGAGAGTGCTAGGTTATGGATTGGACCTTAAAGCCTTGGAAGATGTCGCTATTCCAGCAATCAACTACGCCAAAGAAGAGTGCGAAGTTCTAGTTATAGATGAAATCGGTAAATTTTCAGTTGAAAGTGAAGATTTCGTAAACTGTGTTAGAAGTGCTTTGCAAGTGGATAAGCCCACACTATTAACACTACACAAGAAAAGCCGGCATCCTCTTCTACAAGACATTCGAAGAAGGGATGATGGTAGAATTTTAGAGGTTACTCCTGTAAATCGAGCTCTACTACCATATAAAATTCACAAGTTGATGAGAGAAACCTATTGATTAGCGTTGGTTTCATGCACTAGTTTAGGGTGGACCCATTATGGACGAACCAGCCAAAGCCGCATCTCGTCTACTTTACGGAACTGGTTTTGGCTTAATTCTAGCATGTGGATTTGGTTTAATACAAGGCCGAATGGACATTTCTGTCCTTGGGTTTGGGCATATATTTTTGCTGATATCTTTAATTTGTTTAGTCTCTGCTAGATTATTGAAACAAAATCATAATTATTTAAAATCCTTTTTTCCTGATGAAGATGAAGTTAAAATGGCTGAAAGAATCCAAACAGAGATACATGAACTGGAAAATGATTCCGCTGTAGGAAATGCTTGGGCTGAATTAGAATCTAAAGTTTTGGAAAAAGAAATTAATTCAGAACAAGAATGATTTCTTTTTGTCAATTACGAACATTCATCAATCACCTAACATTGGGAATAATTGGGAGATGCGATTATGAGTGAGATTCCAGAAGGCCTGTATTATACGAAAGAGCATGAATGGATTAAAGTTGAAGGTGAAGAAGTTGTTATTGGAATTACTGACCACGCACAACACGCATTAACTGATATCGTATACATCGAATTACCAGAAGTTGGTCTGGTAATGGGTGAAATGGATGAGTTCGCAATTGTTGAATCTGTGAAATCTGCTTCTCCAATTTTTGCTCCACTAGCAGGAGAGATTACAGCGGTAAATGATAACTTAGATGATGCTCCTGAACTAATGAATACAAGCCCTTACGCAGATGGTTGGATTGTAAAGATGAAACTGGATGATGCCAGCGGACTCTCTTTGTTGATGGACGCTAGTGGATACAGGACTGAAATTGGCGAGTGAGAATATTGAGTCGTGCAGAAATGATCAGTCTTTATGTCGATGGTTCCTGCTTGATAAATCAAAATGTCAGTAAAGATACTCCTGCTGCCTGGGGGCTTGTTATTGTCAAAGGTGATAATGGGCTAGGCAAAGGTACTGGAGAAATTATTGAAGAAATTTCAGGGGCCGTTATAACAAGCGATGGGAGTGAAAATTACTTAGGTGCCGAAGTAGGGTCAAATAATACTGCTGAATTATCAGGATTTGCTGAAGCACTAAGGTGGCTTTTAGTCAAAGGCGGTGATACTCCTGCAGTAATTAGAACTGATTCCATGTATGCAGGAAATTTAGCTACAGGAAAATGGAAGGCTAAGGCGAATACAAAATTGGTCGAAACTCTTCAAACACTTTGGAGAGAAGTCGCCTCAATTTGTGAATTAGAATGGGAACATGTCAAAGCGCATAGGGGCCATCGATGGAATGAAAGAGCGGACCATTTGGCTTTACGTTGTGCTCAAGGAGTCGCTCCAATTCCACTCTCATTTTGGAAGCCTGGTCAGAGGTGATTAACTTAATCTGGATTTTAACCAGTTTCGGAAATCTTCTGAAAAATCCGGTCTTTGAAGAGCATGGTCTACTTGGGCTTGTAACCACGAATATGGGTTTCCTGAATCATACCAACTAAATCCTTCTAATTTTACGCCAATGAAGCCTTTTCCATGCATCCAATGATTTTGTAATTTAATTGATTGTAATTCACCAAACTTCTCAGCAGTATAGACGTTTCTCAGTAAATCTTTGGCCTCTGAAGTAAATAGATATCTTCCGCATAAAACTAAATTCGAAGGTGCATCTTCAACCTTCGGTTTCTCTACTACATTTCTAACAAAATTCCCATCTAATTCAACTACTCCGTAATTGCACACATCTTCTTGCTTAACTGGTAAAATAGCACCACAAGGAAGGTTGTTTTCTTCAAAACATTGCACTAATAATTTACTAGCATTAGATGGGATGAAATTCTTAGGCGATGCATGATTATCAAGGATTACATTATCACCTAATAGAACTAAAAAAGGGCCGCTAATATCATCTAATGCACAAGATATTGCGTCGCCAAGACCTAATTGTTGTTGTTGCAAATGTACCTTCACTTCAATATCGGAAAATGAGGAAAATAGTTTTTCATCAAGTTCAGGTCTATTTGAATGTAAGTCTCTAATATCTTTTAGTAATGGAGACAGGTCTTTGTTTGGAGATGATATGATATGGATTCTTTTGACTCCTGCCACCTTAGCCTCATGAGCCAAATGTATCAATACAGGAATATCGATTAACGGAAGGGATTCTTTAGACAAGAAGGCGCTAGCTGGGTACATTCTGGTACCAAGGCCACCGGCGACAATCAAAGCATCTTCAACTACCGGCATAAATCGTGCTAACAGGCACATGCTTTCAAGCATAACCCCTCATGCCGTGCCATGGGCGAGGAAATCGAGTGGCGAATTTCCGCTTTATTCGGTTTTGTCTGTATCATTCAAACCTTCTTTGACTTCACCCCTGAAGGTCCATGGGACTCTAGATCTTTCTCAAGAGGAGTTATTGGGTTAGTAGGTATAGGCTGTCTGTATGTTTCTTGGTTTCGGTTTACATTTAGAAAAAAAGGCCTGATTCCAATAATTAAAATTTGGAAAAAGCCTGAAAAAAGTTGGCTGTCAGTAATGATTTTTGGGGCTTTGTGTTACCTTTTTGTAATTTCAATAAATCAACTAGAAATGGACGAATATTTCCCTAAAACTACTGGAATGATTGTCTTGTTAATTGGCTCACTTTCTATATTGAATGCGGTTTATGTATGGTTAGTTGTGAACGGTCCTTTATCTGAAAATAAGGTCCTTGAACAAGAATAATTAGTCTAGAAAGCCTAATTCTTGATCTAATGTCTCAAGCGCCTCGCCTAGTTCAGGAAGTTCGCTAGGTGCTTGCATAGTGCTCATATGTCGTTTAGAAACTGCTACTTCAGGTAATTCTCCGCCCTTTGATAACCATTCAATCCAAACTTCTGTTCGCTCCGGTCTTCTCAATCTGAGATTTTCCCATAGTGAGTCTAATGAACATCCTTTTTCTTGTAAATCTGTAATTCTGCCTGAAAAGTGAGAAGAAGATACCTCTTCCATTCTAATCAATAATTCTCGCATCCTAGTTCTAACAACTTCGTCTCCATCTTGCCATAATATAGGTAAAATATTTCTATCATCTTCGGGGAACATTTCGATATAATCTCTTAGTCCTTGAACTAAATTTCTCCTGACTAAGGGCAAATGATGCTGACTAAGTTCTAGCATTTTATCTGCCCATAAGTCTGTATCCAAAAATTTCAAATCTCCAACTGTAGAACTTACTGCTGCAAGGACTACTTCATCGTCATCGCCTAACATTTTTTCAAAGAATGGTAACGCATCTGTTGAAAGACGGCGAAAAAGTCTAGTTAGTACATCTGCCATTGCACGTCTAACTTCTACTTCCTCTCTCTCTGCAAGTCTTTGGCTTAAAGCCAAACCAATATCTCTATCATAGTCTGTCAATTTAGCCAAGCATAAAGTAATCTTAACCGCCACATCTACAGAAGTATCTAAGGCTCTTCGCATCAAGATTTCTGGCAGTTTTAATGATTCAATCAAAGCGGGTCTTTCCAACAATAGCCTAGTCCATTCAATCAGTAATTCGCGCCTATCATTATCGCCTTGCTCTAGCCTTTCTAAGAGCCAACTTGCAGATTTAATCCCTTCTTGATGAGCCACCACACTGGTAACTCTTGGAATCTTCGCATGAGGGTTCCAATCAACATTTTGGGGGCCTGACTCTGGTTGAGTATGCCAAGTACCTGGCCTTTCAGCCAAAGCAATTGACTCCAGTAAATGATAACCTTGATGCACGGGTTGCCCTCTAGGTACTGTTGACATCCCATTGATTAAACATAAACTAACCCACCATCTATCCGTATTGGGAGCAGTTGGGTCAAGAGATTGCGCAAGCCATTCTGTCGCAATTAGAAAAACCATTCTTTCTGAAACAGTACCTACTCTTTTCTCGAGCCATTTTTGATGTATCTCAAATGGGTCATCGGTGAGATTCATCCTATGAGGGACAATCAGGTCAACTACAGAGTTCAATTTTGAATCAAACATTCCTTTATCCGAGTGAAGTAAACCCAATCCTTGTTCAATAATATCTTGTGGAGATATCGGATGTATTGGGGGGAAATCGCTATCGATTATTGGAGGATTGGGTAACGGCCAAGATTGGGTGCCCCTTTCCAAGGCTTCCACTAATAATGTCGCAACATTCTCAAATGTAATCTGCGAGAGCCTTGTTCGACTCTTCCCCATAGATTAAACACCTACAAATTTTTAGAAGTTGCTCAAATATCTAGTTCAATATTCAAGTTTTGAATCAATTCTTTGTATCGGTTCCTGATTGTTACTTCAGTAACTCCAGCAACTTCTGCAACTTCTCTTTGAGTTCTTCTCTTTCCGCATAGCACTGAAGCAATGTAAATAATTGAAGCAGCGATACCTGTTGGACCTCTTCCACTTGTCAATTCTTTTTCTTGAGCGGCTTTGATCAATTCATATGCTTTAGCTTCAACTTCTGCATCTAGACCTAATCCTGAACAGAATCTTGAGATATAATCTTCTGGGCCGGTTGGCATAATCTTCATCTTCAATTCTCTAACCATGAATCTGTATGTACGGCCGATTTCTTTTCTGCCTGTACGAGATGCTTGTCCAATTTCATCGAGAGTTCGTGGTACGCCACATTGTCTACATGCTGCATAAAGTGATGCTGCTGCGACACCTTCTATGGATCGGCCACGAATCAAACGCTTGTCAACTGCTTTCTTGTAATTTACAGCTGCTGCCTCCCTAACAGATTTTGGTAATTCCAAACGACTCGCCATTCTATCCAATTCTGCTAGAGCCATTGCGAGGTTTCTCTCTGTTGCATTGGAAACACGACTTCTCTTTTGCCATTTTCTCATTCGGTAGAATTGTGACCTGTACCTGGAATTAATTGTTTTTCCTGAATAGTCTTTATTTTGCCAATCGATATCGGTTGACAATCCTTTGTCGTGAAGCATGACAGTCATAGGTGCACCAGTACGGGCTCTTTGGTCTCCTTGTTCTGGTGAAAATACTCTCCATTCTGCACCTTGATCAATTACATTATCTTCTAAAACCAATCCACAATCGTCACAAACGACTTCACCACGTGTTTCGTCACGTGTTAAACTTCGGCTTCCACAGTCACTGCATTTTACAATATCTTCTACTTGTTGTTGTTCATCCATATTATTCCCTCTCTCATCAAATTACCCTATATTAAGGGTAACACTCTTAACCCCTTAGACGAACTTATATGAAGGTTGCGTAAATGTGTATTTTACAAAATGCCAGATATGGTTCTAAAACAGTCAAATTTATTTAATTCTAAAGAGTGATTTAATTTTTTCACTTATAAATCAAAGAAGAACCGTTATACATGGTTGCATTTTGCCAAAGAATGGTTGCTATGCGTGAAAATTGGCCCCCCTCGACAATTGCGCTCGCAAAAGATAAGCGCGTTCTATTTTTAACTAAGGATTTAGACCTTATCAAACAACAGTTATATGAGGGACTGAACCTTAAAATGAAGGATATCAACCCAGATGATTTACTAGATGACATCAATACAGATGCCATGACTCCTGCTTGGGTTTGTTTTGACCACGAGCCTTCAGAAATCGCAAAAAACGCTTATGCGGGGCTAAAGCATAACGGATTGCGCGTATTTAGAGAAAATGCCTTGATTGAGGGTGAATTCGAGGTTATCGTTTCTGGCCAAAGAAAGGGTACTGGCTCTAGTAGAGAAACTGCCGCACAATGTGAACGCTGGGCTGGAATAAATATCGTAATAGCCTCTTCATTCGCCCCAATACATGAAAGAAACAACATCAATCTCGGCCAAATAATGGGAGATTACTCTATGCTTGAAAGACTACAAAATGGAGAAGAAATTCCATTGCAAGAATTTACTAGTAGATATGATGATGTTACTAAATTAGTTATTGAAAAAGGTGGCTTATTTCCATTCGCTAAATCCTTACAAAATGGGGAAATCGCACTACCGCCAATACAAACTCCGCACAGGCCAATGAATATGGCAGAGAAAATCATTGCTCGTAATCTAGTTGGCCAAGCATCTGGTCAATGTGTAAAACCAAATGACCCAGTTATTGCTCAAGTTCAAGGTGGTTATTCTCACGAATTTACTACTGCTCAAGTTCATACATTCTTAAAACAAGAATATGGAGATGACTACAGTCTGCCTAACCCTGATAAGTATGCAGTGTTTGAAGATCACTTGCTATATGCTCATCACAACCCAAAATTCGTTCCATTCATGGATAAAGTTCAAACCCTTAGAGACCTGCAAAATAGTTTCCAAAAGCATGCAGGAGTCAGAGATTACTCCGCTGTAGATGGTGTTTCACCGGGAATTTGTCATCAAGTTGCCAGAGAAGAGTTTATTGAAATTGGAGATTTTATTCAAGCAACTGATTCACACACATGTATGGGTGGAGCATCAAATGCGCTAACATGGGGAGTTGGGGCGACTGAATATGCAAACCTAATCAGCTCTGGTTTTACTTTCGTAAAAGTCCCTGAATCTATTAGATTCGAATTGACTGGAACATTAGTCCATGGATGCACGGCTAAAGATGTAATTTTATACATTCTTGCAGACCATGCAAGAAAGGAATTAACTTTGAATAGAAGTATGGAGTTTGGCGGAACTGGTTTAGCAAGCCTATCTATCGATGAAAGAGCTACGCTATGTAACATGGCCACAGAATGCTCTGGAAGAACTGGAATTTGTGAGGCTGATGATTCTCTATATGATTGGATGAAAAAATCACAATCAGGCCTAAACATTGAACAACAGAAATCGATGAGTGTTTCGCCTGATGAAGGCGCAGTATATGATGGTGGAGTTCACATAATTAGTCTTGATGAAATTAAACCGATGGTCGCTCACCCTGGAAATCCTGATGAAGGCGTTCCAAGCGACCCGACAAATGGTGCATACATTTCAGATATTGGCGAGGTTAAAATCGATATTGCATATGGTGGCTCGTGCACTGCTGGAAAGGAAGATGACATTGCTTACTATGCTGAAGTATGTCAAGCAGCTGAAAATGCAGGACTTAAAGTGCATGATGACGTTGAGTTCTTCATTCAATACGGTTCAGGTCTTGTCAAAGATTTGGCGGAAAGCAAAGGATGGCATGCATTATTCGAGAGGGTTGGCGTGAAATTAATCGACCCTGGATGTGGTGCTTGTATCGGTGCAGGACCCGGTGTTTCAACATCACCAGACCAAGTTAGTGTTTCAGCAATAAATCGGAATTTTCAGGGACGTTCTGGCCCTGGTAAACTATACTTGGCAAGCCCCTTGACCGTAGCAGCATCTGCTTTCACTGGCATCATTAATTCATGGCAGGAAAGTATGTTTGGTTGATTTCAATGAAAATGAAAATTGCATCAACTGGCGTCTTGGTTGTAATTGGTGGAATTATTCTTTCGATGAGCATTACTCAACTTTTACTCTCCCAGATAATAGAGCAAATGTCTTGGTTCACAGATTCTGGAATTCAAGGAATTGTTGCATTCATCCTTCTTTACGTTATTTTTGGAATTTTAGTCATACCTGCTAGTTTCCATAAATATCTATCTGGCATTCTATTTGGTTTCTCTCTTGGAGTAGTAATTGCTTGGTTTGGTTCTATGATTGCTGCAATCATTCCATTTTTATTAGCTAAAAAGTGGCTCAATCCTTTCGCTCAAAAATTACTGAACGAAAATCCAAAATTAAAAGGGCTTGAAAATGCGATAATAAGTGATAAATGGAGAACTGTAGCATTGGCAAGGGTTAGTTTAATTATTCCATATGGAATTTTAAATTATGCGTTTGGAGCGACTGAAATAAAATTAAAACATTACATTATTGGAAACTTTGCTATGATTGTACCGTCGATAATGTATGTATGGTGGGGTTCACAAACAAGAATAATTGCAGGGGCTATTGAAACTAAAGAAAAAGGCTTGAGTTATACAATTAGTCTCATAGTTTCATTTTTACTTACAATATGGCTAGTGGCCAGAAGTCATAAAATTTCCAAAAATCTTGCTTCATTCGAAAATGAATAAGGGTCCAAAAATAGGCATCGATGGATTGACTATAGTATTAGGATTAAAAACCGTCGAGATGCGAGGAACAATATCACTACTGGCCCGACGTCATTGGGACGGAGGAGGACCAGTTGTGGGGGTCTAAGCATGGCTGGTATAGCACAAAAACTCGCATCCAATCAAAAACAAGTTGCAATATCTGAATTTTTTGAAAAAAATAAGCACTTTCTTGGTTTTGACTCCCTATCGCGATCGTTGATAACTGCTGTCAAAGAAGCTGTAGACAATGCCCTTGATGCTTGCGAAGAGGCTCGTATACTGCCACAAATTAACGTTCAAATCAATAAACTCGATTCTAAAAAGGACATTATTGAATTAAAAGTCGAAGATAATGGCCCGGGAATTCCTCAAAAGAGTATTGAAAAAGTGTTTGGCCAGTTATTATTCGGATCACGATTTCATGCCATTAGGCAATCTAGAGGTCAACAGGGAATAGGAATTACTGGAGTGGTCATGTATAGCCAATTAACCACTGGTAAACCAACGCATGTCCGTTCTAAAATTTCCACAGAGTCAACTGCTGCCGTCGTAGATATTGGATTGGATACGAGGAAAAATAAGGCTGTTAAGAGTAACCAAGGCCGAGAACTTTGGGAACTAAAGGATGGAACTATGAAACATCATGGCTTAGAAGTCACAACGCAATTGAAAGCTAAATACCAAAAAGGCCGACAAAGCGTTTGGCAATATCTTAGAATGACGAGTATTGTAAATCCTCATGCTGAAATAAATTTCATCGACCCTGAAGGAGAAATCCATCATTGGCCTAGAGTCACAGAAAGACTACCGACAAAAGTAGAATCAATCAAGCCTCACCCTCACGGTATTGAACTTGGTCAACTACAACGTATGCTCAGTGAATCTACCGATTCAAGACTGTCTGTTTTCCTTCGGATGAATTTCTCCGGTGTATCTAATAGAGCCGCGAAAGAATTGTGTGCTGCTGCTGAACTAGACATTAAAATCAAACCAAAACAGATGAAACCTGATCATATTAGAGCCCTACTTGAGGCCTTCCAAGGAGAACGAATGTTTAATGGAAAACCTGTCAAGATGTTAAATCCTCCAACAAATTGTCTCTCGCCCATCGAAGAGATGCTTATCAAAAAAGGCTTGTCGAAAACAATTGACTCAAGATTTGTTACAACTATGACAAGAGCCCCCAATGTGTCTCAAGGCAATCCATATCAAATTGAAGTTGGACTAATCTTTGGTGGTGACATGCCTAGCGATAAGGCTGTAGAAGTTCTTAGATTTGCAAATCGTGTCCCACTAATGTATCAACAAGGAGGTTGCCTTTTGACCAAAGCGATTGAGAGTGTCGATTGGCGCCAATATGGATTGGACCAGCCGGGTGCTAAAGGTGTACCCAAAGGCCCTGCTGCAATTCTGGTACATTTGGCTAGTACAAATGTTCAATTTACATCTGAAGCGAAAGAAGCATTAGCTGAAAATGAAGAAGTAATTGAAGAAGCAAGAAAGGCAATGCTCGAAATGGGCCGTGGTCTAAGAAAACATCTTGAAAAGAAAAAGAAGATGGCAAAAACTCAGGAAAAATTCGAATTAATCAATGATATTTTGCCAGCAATTGCAGCAAAATCGGCTGAGATTTTAGGTAAACCAATCCCTAACCTTTCTGGTTCAATAACCAAAATCATGTCTGCAGTAATCGGGGAGACAAACACCGTTTGGAATAAAGAAACCAAACAAACTGATGTCTCTATCACACTATACAACTACACTTCACGTTCAAGAGCATACACAATTCTAGCCACTTGGCCTGAAAAAGCCGGGGCCAAATTAGTTGGAAATGAAACAGGTGGAAGAAAAGAAGCAATGGGTGTTTGGGCATGGAAATTACAAACCTTAGAGCCAGGTGAACAAGTTGTTCTCTCCTACAGTCTTAGCGGCCTAGAAAAGGGAGATTGGGTGGAGACTGACATATTCTACCGAGGATCTCAAGAAGTGATTGGCGCCATGAAGATGGATGAAAAATACCTCGAAGAAATAAGGAATCAAGAACAGATAATGAAAGAAATGAATCTGGAAAACGATAGTCAAGAAGATCAAGAAGAAACTAGTGAAGTTCCTACTAGTGATTTAGACACTCCTGAAATTGATTTGGATGAAATTATAGCATCTCTAGGAGAACCCAAAGTTCCGCCACCCAGCGGACAAAGTACTCTTTTTGGAGGTGATTTATGATGGTTCAAAGATTCTCATCAGAGGAAACAAAAAAGGCAATGCATCAGGTTGTAAAAGAAATGTACGACAAAATCGTCGGTGGCGAGCCGCCTACGATGACATTACCTGTTAGAACAAAAAATAATATTGGATTTGACAAAAAATTAGGAGTTTACAAGTACGGCAAGAAGAGATCTATTAGGGATGCTACAAGCCTAGGTTCTGCAAAACAATTGCTTAGAGCATTATATGTTGTTGAGTTCATCGAAGAAATGATTGATGCAGGGAAGTCTTCTACTCTAAGAGAAATGTACTATATTTCTGAAGGCTGGGGACTTGGTAAATTTGGAAGTCAAAATGATTCAAATAATTTGGCAGAAGATTTGGAAATTGTCACAAAATGTCTCCGTGAAGATTTCAAGTTGCGACCTGAAGAAGACGGTGCAAGAATGATTGGAAATCTTACCCTACGTGAGAGGAATCGCCGTGGTGAATGGATGCGAATCAATGCTAGAGACGATGTTGGAGACTCTGGATATGGTGTTCCATATAATGTAGAAGTAGAGAAAATTGAACTTCTAGAAAATGATATTGATTTTATCATGGCTATCGAGACTGGTGGTATGTTTGACCGGTTGATTGAAAATGGCTTCGATGAGGAGTACAGATGCGGGTTATTGCACCTAAAGGGACAACCGGCGAGATCTACTCGAAGAATTATCAAACGTATGAGTGAAGAATGGGATTTACCTGTTGTTGTATTCCTTGACGGGGACCCATGGTCTTTCAGAATCTTCGCATCCATTGCATATGGGGCGATTAAAACTGCACATATTTCAGAATACTTAGCTACTCCAAGTGCAACTTATCTTGGAATTACTGCTGATGATATTGTTGCTTATGACCTTCCAAACGACGACCTATCAAAGAAAGACATTGAAGCACTTAATGCGGAACTTTCTGACCCGCGATTTGCAGATAGTTGGTGGCAAGACCAAATTAATATGATGCTCGAATTGGGTAAGAAGGCTGAACAGCAATCTCTTGCTAAGTATGGTCTAGATTTCGTAACTGAAACTTACTTGCCTGAAAAATTGGCTGAATTGGGACTTGCATGATTTTATTGTGCAAGGATTGATTTGGGAAGATGGAAACGAATTATCATGGCGAAGGTTTCTGGACAGGCGAATCCTTGGTCCCTTCGCGTTGCTATATTCGGTTTGATTTGTATTTTTGTTGGCTCAGTAGTGCTTTTTAGTCAAGGTAGTTCAATCGATAATGTGTTTAGTCCAAAAAATGTTAGTGAAATTAATGTCATAGGAGATAATAGTGAAATTGGCGAATTAGATCCCGGGTGCCATGCTGCAGTTGGCATATCTAGTAGTGATTATGGAAACTTATCATTGACTAAAATGCTGGGCTCATCACCTGCAAGTGAATCACTAGAATCTACTTCATGTGCCACTGACTGGCAACCGATGGATACAAGTGGTGAGGAATTTGATTTCATCGATGGCTGGGAAGTTAGTGAAGAAGGTGAATATGTGCTGACCATGGATTGTTCTGAGCAGGGTGGTTGTGAAAATGTTACTATTTGGCTAGTAGACGTTGATGAAGCGCAATGGAATCTCTTTGGTGAAATTGGATTAATTGCTGGTGGTGGTTTATGCTGCTTTGGATTTATTGCACTTCCAATCGCTCTAATTTTATATCTTTCTAACAGAAATAAATCGAAAGTAATGATGATTAATTACGATGGTATGATAATGCCTCTATCTGAACTAACTCCTGAAACAGTCAGTAAAATTGAACAATCTAAGAACTCGCAAGCGATAGAAAACCCATTTGCTGATACTGGCCTATCTAAATCAGAAGATTTTGTTGATGGACGCGAAAGTGTCGAGAACGGTACTCTTCTAACAACAGACCAAGTATTTGCTTTGATGAAAGGCGATGTAGATGAAGCACAAAAGCGAGTCAGTGACCCATTTGCTGATTTCAATCAACAGAAGATGGATGAGGCGCCTCTGGCAAAAACTAGTAATTCCAAAGACATAGCATTCTGGGATTCTGGAGATGATAGTCAATTCGCCTCAAATGAATCTAAACAAATCGTTAAACATGTTGAGAATAAGAAGCCTACCAAGGCTGATGAAAGCCAATCCAAAGCAGGTGCATGGAAAGATTGGGATGAATTGTGAGTGATAAAATGGAAAAATATTTTCGCATCGCTGCTGGAATAATTGGTTCAATATTATTGATAATATCAATAGTTGGAATGAATAATGAGTTGGCAGAATCTGATAGTGTTGAAACTATGCTTCCTCCGTGTACTGTTGATGATGGAATGCCATGGCCTGGAGACGAGGAAGTAACTTGCTACTGGGGCATGTCGGTTGAAATTGTTGAGATTCCTGCAGAAGCTATTGCTGCTGATGTCATTGTTGATATTTCATGGACCAAAGACGGCGTGTGGATTGGAATTGCTGAAGCCGACCAAATTGAAAACTGTGAACTAAAAAATGATTATTATGAATGTGCGAAAAATTCTGTCACTCTAATTGAAGGAGGAGATTCCTCCAACGGAGAGATTCAGTGGACTCCTGAACCGGGAGAATATAGGTTCGTGGCAGGAGGAGAGGACTCTCAAACTCTACAACAATTTTCAGTAGATTGGGAGTACGAAGCGACATTAAAAAGCGGCATTACAACGCCATTATTGCTAATCGGAATCGGACTTTTAAGTTACTCAATATTTAGAGGCATCCTTTTCTAATATTTCGACGCATTCAAAAGGGTGTACCATCTAGGTAACCTTAGGTTGAGCAGTATGGTTGATGTTGACCTTGCATTATCTATTCTCCAAAATAAGGTGCGTAGGCAAATATTAGAGAGACTTGTTAGAGAGCCTCATTACCCAATGCAGTTAGCGGATTTAATTGGAGTTAGCCAACAAGCCATTATGAAACATCTAAAAGAATTAGAGCGGGGAGATTTTGTTGCTAAGATGAAAGTCCCAAGTAACAAAGGCGGCCCGCCTCGAACTATTTATTCAGTTCAAAAGTCAATTTCTCTGCGAATTGATTTGGGGCCCGACTTGTTTCACTGTGAACAACGTAAATTACCATTAGGAGGACCTATGCGGCTCTCGAAAACATTGCCAGAAAATAGTTTGAAAGTTGCAGAATCCGTTAGTGGAAGAAAGAAGATCTCTGTTGGCGAAGGAGTTACTCATCTCGCTGAATTAAATAATATCCTTGAAGACATGGATGCTCAAAGAGACGCTATAATTTCATTACATCAACATATTCGAAATAGAATTTCAGTTACTGTAGATGCTGATTTCGATATTTATGAACAAAGAGCAATGGTGCATTCTATCATTGAGGCTCCAACAAAGCGTATCGACTTTACTGCATTGAGTAAAGAACTTCAACTAGGCCAAAAGCAGATGAATGAATTGATGGATGAAGTCAGCAGTCGGCTCCAAAGACAACTCTCTCAAAGAGCAGGACACATTATTGCTGGAGTTGAAAACTCCAGTTTACACTGGTGGTTAGGCGATTATAAATCAAAAGATTGAGTTCAATCATTAGATTCTAGAACTGAAATCAACGAAGATTGTTCGCTCAATCGCATGTTAACTTCTTCGCGTCGTCCTTTACCAACAAAGTAAACAACACCTAGTAATGATAATGTCAGTAGAATTACAACAAATGGTAGTGCAGTTTTACCAACGATTTGTCCTGCTACATCTAGGAATGGGCTTGGTGATTCCAAAGGCTCACTAACCGCTTTGATGTTATTATTTTCTTTGGCCTCAACAATCTCATTCATTGGATCGACAACAACATAGATACCTTTGCTTCCAGCGACAACTGGGTATAGCAAGTATATCTCCACTTCTTGAGCATCTTCTGATGCATCAGGAGCCAGTAATGCTCCAACGACTTGGCGCATTACAATGCTGTCTTCAGCACATCCATTTCTTTCTATTTCGTCGATGATATCTTGGTCGTTAGCATCGTCGTATTGGCATAGGACAATTTCAATATCTGTTGCATGGGTGTTACCTGTATTTTGCAATATAATTCCAATAGGAATTGTTGAATCAATATCTCCACTGAAAGATGCAGGATTAATTATTTCCTTAATTACCAAATCTGGTGCTCTCAAACGAAGTTGAAGGATCAATTCATTGCTATCAAGTAAATCTCCCTGCCATGAAGGAGATGAATCGAAATCCCCTCCTTCAGTCATGTCTCCGGCCTTTGAAACAACTTTCAAACCAATATATCTAGTGTCCAACTTTGC
>Ga0066826_10000163_pt1 | contig 31012 bp, 31 predicted proteins | sample ETNtaG_12_FD_65496 | JGI IMG/M metagenome (GOLD analysis project Ga0066826, IMG submission 65496) | Marine microbial and viral communities from oxygen minimum zone, Eastern Pacific Ocean - ETNP201306SV49 | ecosystem: Environmental > Aquatic > Marine > Oceanic | place: Pacific Ocean: Eastern... | reverse complement strand
ATTAATCAATACAAATCAGATTACAGTATATTTATAGAATTATTAAAAGATATTGAGAATATTGCTTTTAATTTGGAGAAATTCAACGATAGCTTTGATGATTCTATTTATAAGCTTAAAGTAATAATTGATTTTTTTGAAAATGATAAAAATAATTATAAGTATTATTACAATTTAGTAGATAGTTATAATAGAAGTATCTACGATAATATTAAATATATTGCAAATACAGAAAAATTTAGTGAGGATAAGTTGAGTTTGTTTATATATAATGATTATTATAGAGATAATAATTATGTTTCTAGGTTTTTTATACCAAATAATCATATTAAGTTATTAGAATCTGCATTTGATTTTAATACTTCAAACCAACGGTTTTTAAAATGATTAGAAGAATGGCTATGTTAAGAATTGTTTTATTTGTAAATATTATATTTAGCAGTGGTAATTTTTCTGATTTGGATATATTCTCAATTTATGGTTCAACATCATTTAGCTCATATAAGGAAAGTTTTGTATCGGGATCTTCAGAGTTGGTTAATGTAAGACCAAATTTAAAATCTTTCACATTAGGTTTTGTATACAATGCTAGCTACGAAATCTCATTTTCTCATTTAAATAATTCTGAAACTATTAATATTTACAATTTTCCATATTCGGATAATTATATTTTAACCAAATTTTATTTTCATATAAATCGATTTGAAAAATTCAAATTTAAAGTAGGCCTAAGTTCAATTAATTCTCAATCTAATGAGTATTTAAGAAATTCAATCTTATTTGGCATAAATAAAGAAATTAATTATTTTAATAATCCAGTTGTTTTGTATTTAAATATTGAGCCATCATACCAAGATTATATCTTATGTAATAATACATCATTTACTAAACTTACTGTCGGAGGTGATGTAAAATTATTTGTTGATAAAATTGATAATAATGAGCTTAAAGATATTATTTGGCTTGGTTTTGCACTTAATACGACTGATTATAATAAATATTATCTTGGCTTCAATACAGGATTATTCTTCCCTTTAAAATAAATTTTCTTTACAAATATGTATCTTTTATTTATATTATACCGACTGGTCGGTATGTAAATGTTAAAAAATAATATAAAAGAGAATACTAAAACACAAATATTGGAGGCAGCTTTGCATGTATTTGTAAAAAGTGGTTATTCAAAAACAACTATGGATGATATTGTTTTAAAATCTGGTCATAGTAAGGGTGCAATATATCATTACTATAGTAGTAAAAAAGATTTGTTTTTGGCTCTTATTGATTATTGGGAAAGTTATTTTTTTAAAAATATAATAAATAAAGATTTATCAAACAATAATCCAGATGAATTATTAAGAGATATAACACTTGATGTTATAAAAACATTCAAAAGTAGTAAACATATTTTTTTAGCTGAACTTGAATTTTGGTCATTATCTAATCATGATTTAGATATCAGAAAAAAAACAACTCAGTTGTATTTAAAATTAATTGATTTGTTTAAGACTATCATATCAAAGGGTGTAAGAACTGGATTATATAAAAAAATAGATTTAGATGTTGCTTCATTATCTGTTATGACAGCTTTACAGGGAGTTATTTGGTTCAGTATATTTGATAAATCAGATATTTCTGCTGAAAAATATCTAAATGATGTTATTGAATTTATAATTCATGGATTTAAAAAATAAGGGAATATTATGGAAGTAAAAGAAGAGAAATTTGATTATACAGAAATTGTTAATAATATTGATTTTGATAAGTTGTATGGATTAGGCGGTGCTTTTTTAGTCTCTCCATTAAAAGATTCAAAAACATTTTCAAAAGAAATGTTTTCTGAAGATCAAAAAATGTTTGCTGATGCTGCATATGATTATGCTACAACAAGAATGAAACCTTTAAAAGATAAGTTATCAACTTTAAATAAAGATTTAACTTTAGAAATATTTAAAGAACTTGGTGAGATGGGTTTTTTAGGTGTTGATATGCCAGAAAAATATGGTGGTTCAAATCTTGATAAAACAACAGCTGCAATAGTTGTTGATTATTTAGCCTTTTCTGAATGTGGTTCTTTAATGGTTACTATTGGTGCACATACAGGTATAGGGGCATTACCTATTGCTTGGTATGGAAATGAAAAGCAAAAAGAAAAGTATTTGAAAAAAATTAATTCTGGTGAATCTTTATCTTGCTTTGCATTAACTGAACCAAATGCTGGCTCTGATGCAATGAATGGAGAATCAACAGCTTATCTTAATGATGAGAAAACGCATTATATCCTTAATGGTCAAAAAATATGGATTACTAATGGTTCTTGGGCAAAGTTTTGTATAGCATTTGCTAAAGTTGATGATAAAATGACAGCTTTTATTGTAGATAAAGAGTGTGAGGGTTGGGTAATAGGAGCTGAAGAGAAAAAGATGGGTATAAAAGGTTCATCAACAGTAACAATGTATTTTGAAAATTGTAAAGTACCTGTTGAAAACCTTTTAGGTTCTGTTGGTGAAGGTGGTCATATTGCCCTTAATTGTTTATATGCAGGTAGATGGAAATTAGGATTTTCATCATCTGCTGGTTCAATGAGTAGCATTAATGGTTCATATGAATTTGCTAAAGAAAGAAAACAGTTCTCTAGATCTATTCTTAAATTTGATATGATAAAAAATAAGTTTGCTAATATGATAACAAGAACATGGGAGTCTGATACAGTTAATTATGCTACTACTGGTTCTATTGATGATTCAATTAGTAAACTAAATGCTTCAGATAAAGAATATTATGCTAAAGTACAGAAAATAACAGAAGATCATGCTATTGAGGCAAGTATTGCAAAAGTAGTTGGTTCAGAAACCCTTGCTTATTGTGTTGATGAAGGGGTTCAGATTTTTGGAGGCTCTGGCTTTTGTGAAGAATATTCTGCTGCAGGTGCTTATAGAGATGAAAGAATAAACAGAATATTTGAAGGAACTAATGAAATTAATCGTTTAATTATTTCTGGGACAGTATTAAAAAAAGCTATTTTAGAAGAGCTGCCAATAAGAGATGTATTGTTAAATAGAAGCGAAGATATGGTAGTTGAAAATAATTTTGATAAAAAGATTAATAAGGAAGCTCAAGTTATCGAGTATTGCAAATCACTTGGTTTAATAGTTCTAGATAATATAATTAATATATATGGACAAGATTTTAAAAATAAACAATGGTTAATTGAGCCCTTTGCAGATATTGTTTGTTCAATTTCTATAATGCATAATTGTTTTCTTAGATATAATCAATTGCAAGATGGAAATCATAAAGATAATACTCTGCCTATATTGAAGTTATCTACAAGTCACCATTTTAATAAATTAATATCTCGAGTTAAAACTATAAATTCATATATTTGTGATTTTATGAATTTTAAAGATGAAAAAGATAAATACGATTTTTGTACTGTTGGTGATTCTTCAAAATTAAATTATTTACCTAATGAGATTAATCTAAAAAAAATAATTGTAGAAGAATTCTATAAGCAAGAAAAATATTATTTAAATACTTAATAAAGGAAGGTTATATGAATAGTTCAGTTATAATAGATGGTGGTAGAAGCCCAATAGGATTGAAAAATGGTAAGTTGATAGGTATGAGAGCAGACGATTTATGTGCAAGTGTAGTACAAAAACTTTTAAAAAGAAATGAAAATATTGATAAAAAATATTATGAAGATCTAGTTTTAGGTTGTGCTTTTCCAGAAGGAAGTCAAGGGATGCTAATATCAAAAGGAGTTGCAATTCTAGCAGATTTACCTATTACATCTGCAGCTAAAGTTGTAAATAGATTTTGTGGTTCTTCAATGGATGCTGTCCATCAAGTTAGTCAATCTATTAATTCTGGTGATACTGTCGCTGGGATTGCAGCTGGAGTAGAAGATATGTTTCAAGTTCCAATGGGGGGATTTAATCCAAGTTTCCATCCAGATTTATATGAAAAAGAGTATTATGTAGGAATGGGTGAAACAGCAGAAAACTTAGCAAAAGATTTAGATATATCAAGAATTGATCAAGAAGAATTTTCTATTATGTCTCATAAAAAAGCATTGAAGGCTCAATCTGAAAAAAGGTTTAATAATGAAATTTTTAAAATTGAATTTAATGAATCTCTAATTGAAGTAGATGAGGGACCTAGAGAGCCTGATTTAGATAAAATAAAATCTCTTAATCCAGCTTTTGATGAGAATGGAACGATAACTGCAGCTACTTCAAGTCCAATATCAATTGGAGCTGCTGCTATGATTATAATGGACGAGTCAAAAGCTAATGAAATGAGTTTAAAGCCAAAATTTAGAATTAAAAGTAGAGCTGTTGCAGGTGTTGATTGGACAAGGATGGGTTCAGGTCCATTGCCAGCTACAGAAAAAGCTTTATCTAAGGCTGGTATAACAATGAATGATATAGATATAATTGAATTAAATGAAGCATTTGCAGCGCAATCATTATATGTTATTAGAAAAGGCGGTTGGGACATTGAAAAAATTAATGTTAATGGTGGTGCAATTGCATTAGGGCACCCACTTGGATGTTCAGGCTCTAGAATCATTATAACTTTGATGAATGCTATGGAACAAAATAATTCTACTTTAGGATTGGCAACAATGTGTATTGGTACAGGTCAAGGTATAGCCACTGTTTTAGAAAGGATAAATTAAATGAGTATAGAAATAAAAAAGGTTGCGGTTCTTGGTACTGGAGTTATGGGTTCACAGATTGCTGCTCATTTAACAAATGCAAATATAGAAGTATATGCTTTTGATATGTCTCAAGAAGTATCTGAGAATGGAATTAAACAGTGTGAAAAACTAAAACCTAGTCCATTTTATAATATTAAATCATCAAAATTAATAACTCCTGTAAACTATGATGAACACTTAGAGAAAATAAAAGAATGTGACTGGGTTGTTGAGGTTATATCTGAGAGATTAGATTGGAAGCATGATTTATATAAAAAAATTATTCCATATATCAATGAACGTTGTATTGTTACATCAAATACTTCAGGATTATCATTAGAGAGTTTATCAAAGGACTTGCCAGTTGAATTTTCAAACAAATTTTTTATCACACATTTTTTCAATCCTCCTAGATATATGAAATTAGTTGAAATAATATCTTCATCTAATACGAACAAGGATTTAGTTAATATAATGGATAATTTTTTAACAAATGTACTAGGTAAAAATGTTGTTCATGCAAAGGATACCCCAAATTTTATTGCAAATAGAATAGGTGTATATGGAATGATGGTTACGCTACATGAATCAAAAAAGAGAAAACTATCTATTGAAGATGTTGATGCTATAACTGGGACATTAATAGGCCGTCCTAAAAGTGCCACATTTAGAACTGCAGATGTTGTTGGTTTAGACACGATGTGTTTTGTTGCAAATACAGCTTATACTGATTGTCAAGATGACCCTGAAAGAGAGATGTTTAAATTACCTGATTATATAGAGAAAATGATTGATAATAAATGGTTAGGTCAGAAATCAAAACAAGGATTTTATAAAAAAATTGATAAGGGTGTAATTCATTCATTAGATATTGATACAATGGAATATAAGCCAATGAAAAAAAAGAAATATTCAGCTTTTTCAATTGCAAAGGAAAATACTTATCTAGTAGATAGATTGAATGCAGTTGTTAGAGTCGATGATATTGCGGGAGAGTTTCTTTGGGTTTGTTTTGCAAAATCATTAGCTTATTCAGCGAACTTCCTTGGTATAATTGCTGATGATGTAACAAGCATTGATAATGCAATGAAGGGTGGATTTGGCTGGGAATTAGGTCCATTTGAGGTTCTAGATGCTATTGGTTTAGACTATTTTGTTAATAGATGTAATAATGAAAATATAAAATTACCAAATTGGTTGATCAATATGGTTAATAATAATTTAACATCGATTTATACTTATATAGATGGGACTAAACATTCATTTGATTTCAAAACAAATGATTATGTTAAAGTTATTGAAAATGAGAATGTAATTGATTTTAATTATTTAAAGTCAAATAATATGTTAATTGATAAACATTGGTCAGCATCGCTTTATGATTTGGGAGATGGCGTAGCTTCTGTAAAATTACATTCTGTATTAAAGCCAGAGCTTAATCCTATTGATGGTTCTATGATGCAAGTATTTGCAAAATCATTAGATTGGGTTGCTGAAAATAATTATAAAGGATTAGTTATATCCGGTGATGGAGCAAATTTTTGTGCTGGAGCAAATTTAAGTCTTATACTACAAGCTGCAGAGAAAAAAGATTTTAAAGCTCTTGAAACTTTTATTCATACTATACAGCAAATTTTTCAAAATGTTAGATTTTCAAATTTTCCAGTTATTGGCGCACCTTATGGTCTAGTTTTAGGAGGAGGTATGGAGATTATTGGTGCATGCGATAGAAGAGTAGCAGCAGCAGAATCTTATATAGGCCTTGTTGAAGTTGGTGTAGGGTTAATACCTGGAGCTGGAGGTAATTTAAGAATGTTATCTAATTTATCTAAAAAAATTAAAACAGGTATTACTGGAACTTTACCTTTAGTTCAAAAGGCATTTGAAACTGTTGGTTTTGCTAAGGTAGCTACTTCAGCAAAGCAAGCACAATCTTATGGTTATTTAATAAATGAAGATAAAATAGTTGTAAATCGTGATCATATATTATCTCATGCTAAAAAGATGGTAATTGATTTATCTGAAGATTATAATGCTCCAGAAATTGAATCTTTTAAACTACCAGGTTCAGCTGGAAGATTAGCAATTGATGTTCAAGCAAAAAGCATGGTTAAAGCTGGTAAAATAAGTGAACATGATGCTTTGATTGGGAGTAAACTAGCTTATGTATTAACTGGTGGTAAAAAAGGAGGCATGTTTACAGCTGTTGATGAACAATATTTATTAGATATTGAAAGGGAGGCTTTTCTTAGTTTGTGTGGTGAATCTAAAACTTTAGATAGAATTAGATTTATGTTAACTAAAGGAAAACCTTTAAGAAATTAATAAATTCAATGATGATTCATTGTTTTTCTCCGATAAAAGGCGTCTTAATGGCGCCTTTTATTACTTAAATAAATTTTGAATTATATATTTTGAGATATTAGGATTTTCTTTTATTCTTCTTATTGAATAATCATACCAGTTTCTACCATAGGGGACATAAATTCTAATCTTGTAATTATTTTTTAGTAAATATTCCGTTGTTTTATCCATAGGTACTCCATAAAGCATCTGGAATTCAAATTTATTTTTATCAATTCCATTCTTTTTTATAATTTCCAATGCTTTATCTATAAGCTTTTTATCATGTGTCGCAATACCTACATATATGTCTTTATTAAAAGCTATTTTTAATAATTCAATATAGTTAGTATTAATTGATTGTGGGTCTTTTATAGCTATTGACTTATCCTCGTTATATATACCTTTGCATAATCTTATGTTGCTATTTTCTTCTAATGAATTTAAATCATCTTTTGTCCGCATAAGGTATGCCTGCAATACAATCCCTAAAGAGTTTTTATATTTATTGTTGTTTTTATAAGTGTTTATTGATAAATCTGTTAGTTTATTATCTTCCATATCAATTCTAATGAAATTATTGTTTTTGTTAGCTTTAATTATAAGTTTTGCAATGTTTTGATTAAAATTTTCAGAACCAATATCAGAGCCAATATGCGATGGTTTTATAGATATATTGCAATCAAGGTTGTTGGATTTGATTTTATCTAGTATATCGATGTATTTATAAGTAATTGCGTCAGATTCTTCTAAATCAGCTGTATGCTCACCAAGAATATCTAAAGTGCAAGAGAATCCATTATTATTTAATTTACTTACAATTTTAAGCGCATGAGATGTTTTGACTCCGGCGACATATTTGTTTGCAAATAATTTTACAAAGAATTTAGGCAGCAATGGAATTAGGTTTATAATTATCTTATTTACTAAATAATACATTATTATAATTTATCTAAAAATAATTATTAAAATTCAATTCATTATTTGTTGCTGATAAAAAGTATATATTCGTAAATTATACAACTAAAGTAGAACTAATAATTAATTGAAGAAGAATAAATAAATTGTATACAGATTTTTTACCAGTTCCAATATATGCAGTTCTCGTTGTTGCCTTAGTAGCACTTCCACTTGTTATTCAATATATAGTTTCCCCAAGACATAATAAGGGAGGGGAAAAATTAACCTCTTATGAATGTGGCGAAGTCCCTGAAGGATCAGCATGGGTTAAATTTAATGTTAGGTTTTATGTTATTGCATTAATATTTATTATTTTTGATGTTGAAGTTATATTTTTATTTCCATGGGCTGTTGTATTTCAAAGTTTAATCGATAGTAATTTAGGTTTTTTAGCATTTATTGAAATGTTTATTTTTGTTCTTATTTTGATTATTGGGTTTGCCTATGTTTGGGTAAAAGGTGATCTGGATTGGGTTAAAATGAAGTTAAAATATGGTGAAGGCCGATATAAAGATTTAAAAATAAAAGAAAATTAATATGTCACACGAAGATTATTACGTAAAAGATGATTTTACTTTAGTTGAGAAATTTGATAAAGATAACGTAGTTGTAGCAAAACTAGAAGATTTAATTAATTGGGGTCGAGCAGGTTCTCCTTGGTTTTTTCAATTCGGTCTTGCTTGTTGTGCTATTGAAATGATGGCAGCAGCTGGCCCAAGGCATGATTTAGAAAGATTCGGTATGATGCCAAGGGCAACACCTAGACAAGCAGATGTTATGATTGTTGCTGGCACTGTTACATTGAAAATGGCTTCTAGAGTAAAAAGATTGTTTGAACAAATGGCTGATCCTAAATATGTTATTTCTATGGGTAGTTGTTCAAATAGTGGTGGCCCTTACTGGCAATACGGTTATCATGTTTTAAAAGGTGTCGATATTGTTGTCCCAGTTGATGTGTATATTCCTGGATGTCCACCTAGACCTGAAGCTCTAATACAAGGAATTTTAGAATTACAGAAGAAAATTAAACTTGACACACCATTAAGGAAAAAGAGTTAGTTATGTCGATTAAAATTATTGATATATTAGATAAAAAGTTTAAAGATTCGATTAATTTTTCTGAAAATCAAAATTCTTTATTTATTGACGATCCGTCAAAATGGGATAAAATTTCTAAATTTTTACATCAGAATAAGGATTTAAAATTTGATTATCTAATGTGTTTATCTGGATATGATTTAACTGATAATAAATTAGGTGTAGCATATAATCTTTATTCAACATCATTAAAACATTATTTAGAAGTAAGAATTGAGGTCGAATCTGAAATTGAAATTCCTTCTGTTGCTAACTTATGGAGAACAGCTAATTGGCATGAAAGAGAAGCTTACGATTTACTTGGAATTAAATTTACCGACCATCCAGAATTAAAAAGAATATTATTACCTGAAGATTGGGAAGGTCACCCCCTTAAAAAGGATTATGAAACTCCTGATTTTTATAATGGGATGCCTGTTCCAAAAGATAAAAGTTATTGGGAATAAAATATGTTTAAAATTATTGATAAAAGTATTATAAGTGCAGATGAAATGGTTCTTAATATGGGGCCTCAGCATCCCAGTACTCATGGAGTATTAAGGCTTAAAATAATTACAGATGGAGAAATAGTAAGTAAGGTTGAGCCTATTATTGGTTATTTACATAGATGTTTTGAAAAACATTGTGAAAGTTTATCATATGAACAAATTGTTCCATTCACAGATAGATGTGATTATTTAGCTTCGATGCATATGAGCCATTCATATTCAATGGCTGTTGAAAAATTGTTAGATTTAGAATTACCTGAAAGAGTTGAATATATACGAGTTATTGTGGCAGAGCTACAACGTATTGCAAGTCATTTAATTGCTGTTGGTGTTTTTGGATTAGATGTTGGAGCTATAACTCCATTTACCTGGACTTTAAGGGATAGAGAAAGAATCCTTGATTTATTTGAAATGTTATGTGGCGCACGATTGTTATATAATTATGTTTGGCCAGGAGGTGTATCGCATGATTTACCTCCAAAATTTATAGAAGAAACACATAAATTTTTGGATTATTTTCTTCCACAAATAGATGAATATAATCAAATACTTTCTACTAATAAAATTTTTATTGAGCGTTCTGCTGACGTAGGTGTTTTACCTTTAGAAGTTGGTATAAACTACGGAGTAACTGGACCAACCCTAAGAGGATCTGGAAGTACTTTTGATTTAAGAAAGGATGAACCTTACTCTGTGTATAATAAATTTGATTTTGATGTACCTGTAGGGGAAGGTTTAATGGGAACAGTTGGTGATTGTTGGGATAGATATTATGTTAAAGTCTTAGAAATGAAAGAGTCAGCTAAAATTATTAGGCAAGCACTAGATAGTATTCCCAAAGGAGATGTGCATGAAGTTTTACCCAAAAAAATAAGGCCACCAAAAGGCGAGGTTTATTCAAGATATGAATCAGCTCGCGGTGATGTTGGTTTTTATATTAGAAGTGCAGGAAAAAATATGCCTGATAGATTGAAAATGAGGTCTCCAGCTTATTGCAATTTATCTGTACTAAATGAGATATCGGCTGGTTGGATGATGTCTGATGTTATTGCTGTATTAGGTAGTTTAGATATTGTACTTGGAGAAATTGATAGATGACATCAATAGTAGATTCTATACTAAGTGCAATTTCATTTATTAATATTGATATTAATATATTATTAATATTTGCTATTGTTATTCCGGGTTTAGTTTTATTTATTTTAATGGCTTTAAATGTAATGATCTCAGTTTATTTTGAAAGAAAAGTAGCAGCATTTATGCAGGATAGACTTGGTCCAATGGAAGTAGGTATTTTTGGATTTAAGGGTGGTAAGAAATTCTGGGGTGGTATTGGACAAATTTTTGCTGATACTGTTAAATTATTAACAAAAGAAGATATAATGCCAGCTAACGCTGATAAAGTTTTAATGCTAGTTTCTCCATTTATTATAGTTGCTGGTGCATTATTAACATTTATTGGAATACCGTTTAGTGATGGTTTGATAGTTTCTGATTTTAATATTGGAATATTATATATTATTGCAATGAGTTCAGTGGGAGTTATTGGAGTAATTTTAGCTGGTTGGTCATCAAATAATAAATGGTCATTATACGGAGCTATGAGATCTGCAGCTCAGATAATAAGTTATGAAATACCAATTGGTTTAAATCTGTTATTAATTGTAATTGTATGTGGTAGCTTACAAGTTTCAGATATTGTTCAGTGGCAGGCAGATAATAGATGGTTTATTTTTCATAGTCCATTTACATTTGTTGCATTTTTTATTTTTTTTATATCTGTAGTTGCTGAAACAAATAGAACACCATTTGATATTCCTGAAGCAGAATCAGAACTTGTAGCTGGATGGATGACAGAATTTTCTGGATTTAAATGGTCTATATTTTTTATGAGTGAATATGCTAATATGTTAATTGTTTCACTTGTTGCTTCATTTGTATTCCTTGGTGGATGGTTATCTCCATTTACAATTTTTAATGTATTTCCTGATTCTTGGTTAATTTTAGATGGTTTTTATATAGGTATATTTTGGTTATTAATTAAAGCAATTTTTTTAGTTTTTGTTATGATGTGGTTTAGATGGACTTTTCCAAGACTTAGAGTCGATCAACTTATGTATATATGTTGGAAAGTCTTTATACCATTTTCATTAGCAAATTTATTTTTTGTTACAATATGGGAATTAATAGCAGGTTCAATTTCATGAGTCAATATTTTATAAATATATATGATGCTGTTAAAACAATGATATCTGGAATGAGTTTAACTCTTGAACATCTTAGAAAAAAGAAAGATTTAGTTGCTACATTGCAGTATCCAAACGAAAAGTGGCCACAACCTGAAAGACATATAGGGTTTGACCATAAAGATTATAATGTTATAAGATCTAGATTACATGTAGATATTGATGATTGTATCGGTTGTATGCAATGCGAAAGAGCATGTCCTGTTGATTGTATAAAGATTGATACAATTAAGCCAGGAAAAGGTATTGATTTTGATTGTGGAGAAACATCAAATGATACTAGGAAAAAAATGATTGTTCCAAGGTTTACAATTGATATGTCAGAATGTATGTATTGCAATCTATGCGTATATCCATGCCCGGAAGAGTGCATATATATGGTTGGTGGACCTAATGAACCTAAGCACGATATTGATTATGAGTATAGTAAGTATGTTAAACATGATTTAGTTTTTGAATTTTCCAATGTTACTGACCAGCAAATTGTTGATATAGGAGCACAATCATATTTAGATGAGAGAAATAGTAAAATTGATAAAATTAATCAAGGTGTTAATTTAAAAGGAAATGAACCTCAAGTATCTTCAGCTCCAACACCGGCAGCTCCAGTTCAAGCTTCTGATACTCTTGAAATAAAATGTTTAGATATTATAGAAGACAAAATGTTAAAAACACCAGCTAAAAAAGTATTTTTTAAATCTAAAAGAGCGGGTGAGGATGATATAATAAAAATAGACAAGGTAATAGCAGAAATAAGCAAATTAGATGGTTATTCACCTGAACTTGAACAAAAATTAAAGGATTTATTATAATGTCTCTGCCAATTCCAGATTTAGGTCAAATGTTGTTTTACTCTATAGTATCCCTTATAGTCATATCGTCTTTCTGGGTTGTTATGTCACCCAATTTAGTTCATTCTGCCGTTTCATTATTATTTACATTCTTTGGTGTAGCTGGATTATATGTTTTTTTATACGCTGACTTTATTGCTGCTGCACAAGTTATAATATATGTTGGTGGTATTCTAGTGTTGATTATTTTCGGAGTTATGTTAACAAATAAAATTGATGATCCTAATTTATCTAATCAAAGCAGAAATCAGTTATTGGCAGCTGTTTTTTGTTTTATTATGCTTCTAATCCAATTGCAAATTATATTTAATACTGATTGGTTTATAGGTGATTTTATTACAAGAGAATCTACTGTTAATGATATAGGTATGTTATTGCTAACAACATATTTACTTCCATTTGAAGTTATTTCTGTTTTACTTCTTGCAGCATTAATTGGAGCAGCTATGCTTTCAAGAAAGAAGTTAAGTAAGTGAATACATTAGAATCATATTTATTTGTTTCATCAATTTTATTTACTTTTGGTATTTTTGGTGTAATAACTCGTAAAAATGCTGTTGCTATTCTTATGGGTATAGAACTTATTTTAAACTCGGCTAACATTAATTTTATTGCTTTTAATAGATTTGGGAATTTTCAAATTCTAGATGGACATGTTTTTAGTATATTTGTTGTTGTTTTAGCTGCTGCAGAAGCTGCTATAGCACTTGCTATTATAATTAATTTGTTTAAAAATATTGGTACTGTTGATGTTGATGAAGCTAAGGAGCTTAGAGGTTAATGGATTTTAACGATATAAGAATAGTATTATATTTATTTTTACCATTATTATCTTTTATAATATTAATATTTTTTGGTTCAAAAATTAAAGATAAATCACATCTCATTGCATTGCCAATTATAGGTTTAACATTACTTAATTCATTATCATTATTATTTAAATCACTATTCAGTCATCATGGATTACATTTAGAAAATTCTATTGAATGGTTTAATACAGGAAGTTTAGTTATATCATTAGGGTATATGATTGATAATGTCTCTATTATAATGTTATGTGTTGTTTCTTTGATATCTTTTTTAGTTCATTTATATTCATCTGAATACATGAAAGGAGATTCTAGATATTCACGTTATTATGCTTATTTAGGAATATTTACATTTTCAATGAATGGTATTGTCTTATCTGATTCATTAATTATGATGTATATATTTTGGGAACTTGTTGGATTAAGCTCCTTTCTATTAATAGGTTTTTGGTTTGAAAAACCTAATCCTCCATTAGCAGCTAATAAAGCTTTTTTAACAAACAGAGTTGGTGATATTGGCATGTTTATTGGTATAATGATGTTATTTTTTAGTTTTGAAACATTTAATATTAATGAATTGGTAAATGAGATTAGCTCTGAATCTATTTATTTAACAATAGCTGGCATTTTAGTATTTATGGGCGCAGTAGGTAAATCTGCACAGTTTCCACTTCATATATGGCTTCCAGATGCAATGGAAGGCCCAACACCTGTTAGCGCACTGATTCATGCTGCTACAATGGTTGCTGCAGGCGTTTATATGACGTACAGAATATTCCCTTTTTTAACTCCAGATGCTTTGATGGTTGTAGCATTAATAGGTGCTATAACAGCTTTTGCTGCAGCTATTAGTGCCATTACAAGAAATGATATTAAGGCAGTTTTAGCTTACTCAACTATTAGTCAGTTGGGGTATATGGTCATGGCTCTTGGTGTAGGAGCACATATTTATGCTTTTTTTCATCTTGTAACACATGCAATGTTTAAAGCTTGTTTATTTTTATGTAGTGGTTCGGTTATTCATGCAATGCACCACTCATTACATCATTTAGATGATCATCATACAGATCCTCAAGATATGAATAATATGGGAGGGTTAAAGGATAAAATGCCAATAACTCATGCGGCAATGTTAATTTCAACGTTTGCAATTGCTGGAGTTCCATTCTTTTCTGGTTTTTTATCTAAAGATGGTATATTAGCCGGAACATTATCATACTATCATAATCATCACGGTTGGACAGTAATTTTACCGATAGCTGGTTTTGGAGCTGCTATGATAACCGCTTTTTATATGTTTAGATTGATTTTTAAAACATTCTATGGTAAACCTAAAAAACCTGAAATTTTTAAACATATACATGAATCACCGTTTGCAATGACAATTCCATTGATATTATTGTCAGTTTTAAGTCTTGCATTTATTTTTACATTTGATTTTAATCCACTTCATGCAGATGGTTGGTTTAAAGATATGATTGGTTATGGTAAACATAATTTTCTTGATATGAATGAGATAAAACATGGAATTCATCATGCCCATGATCAAGCAATGATTCTTTCTTTATTAGTTGCTTTTGTTGGTATAGTTGCCTCAATAGTTTTTTATTATTTAAATAAAGTTAATGTTGACAAAGTATCTAAATTTTTAGATATGATTGGATTATATAGATTATCAAAAAATAAATTTTATGTAGATGAAATTTATAATTTATTTTTATATCAACCTTTTATGAAATTTTCAAAAATAGCATCTATTGTAGACTGGGATTATTATGATCAAAAATTTATCGATTCTTGGGGTTGGATAACACTAAAGATATCAAAACTATCTGGAAATGCTGATTATAACATTTTAGACCAAAAGATAATTGATGGCACATCACATTTAACAAACTTTACATCTAAAAAATTGAAGAAAATTCAATCTGGTATAATTCAAAATTACCTTTTAGGTGGTTTTATGTGCCTTGTAATTATATTTTTATTAATACAACAATTTAATTAGGGAGATTATGGAAAATTATATTTTAACATTATTAATATTTATACCCGTATTTGGTGCAATTCTAATGTTACCAATATCAAAATTATATGGGTCTTCAAACTCTAAGTATGTTGCTTTAGGTGCAACGGGAATACAGTTAATTTTATCAGTATGGTTGTATTGTAATTTTGATTCATCACTTAGCTTTAAAGAATCACCTTTTACAATAAATGTAGATTGGATTGAACATTTTAATATCTTTTATTATATTGGTGTAGATGGCCTTAGTATGCCAATGGTAATATTGACCGCCTTACTTTCCTTTTTATGTATAATAGTTAGCTGGAAAATAGATAAGAGGCCATTGGGTTATTTTTCATTATTTTTACTTCTTGATGCAGGAATGATGGGTGTGTTCTTGTCGCTTGATTTCTTTCTTTTTTATATTTTCTGGGAAGTTATGTTACTTCCAATGTACTTTTTAATTGGGATGTGGGGTGGTCCTCAAAGACATTATGCTGCAATTAAATTTTTCTTATACACTTTGTTTGGTTCTGTGTTTATGCTCCTTTCTATGCTTGCACTATATTATTATACAGCTCCATTTAATAATGATATTGGAACATTTAATTTAATTAAATTGATTGATTTAGCTCCTCAGATTGATGCAGTTTTATGGGGATTTGATATGAGATTTTTAATCTGGATTGGTCTATTTATAGGTTTTGCTATAAAAGTTCCTATCTTTCCTTTCCATACTTGGTTGCCATTAGCCCATGTAGAAGCTCCAACAGCTATATCAGTAATATTAGCTGGTGTATTATTGAAGATGGGAACCTATGGTTTGCTGAGAATTAGTTATCCATTATTACCATTTGAAGCAATAAATTTTGCCTATACTCTGGCTATCCTAGGTGTAATTAATATACTCTGGGGTGCAATTAATGCTATTGCACAAATTGATATGAAAAAAATGGTTGCTTATTCATCGGTTAGCCATATGGGTTACGTTATATTGGGAATGGCCTCTGTGGTAAGTGCAAATTCATCTGAAGCTGGTATACAAGCAGGATTAAATGGTGCGATAATGCAAATGTTTAATCATGGAATAATTACTGCAATGTTATTTATATTAGTAGGTGTTTTATATGATCAGGCACACCATAGATGGATTGTATTTCCTGATAATTATAAAGATCAGGAAGTAGCAGGCAAATTAGGCTTTGGTGGTTTAGCATCAAAAATGCCTGTTTTTAATGCATTAATTATAATAGCATTTTTTGCTGGTCTTGGTTTACCAGCCTTATCAGGCTTTATAAGTGAAGCATTATGCTTTATTGGTGGTTTTAGTGCTTTTAGAATAATTACAATAATTGGGACACTTGGTATTTTATTAAATGCAGTATATTTTCTTAGAGCTTATCAAAGAGTATTCACAGGTACATTTAATAAAAAATATGATTATTTAAAAGATATATCAAATAGAGAGTTATTAACTGTATTGCCAATTACATTTTTTGTCTTTTTATTTGGTGTCTATCCAGCACCACTTATAAATATGATTAAACATTCAGTTCAGGATTTAATTACAACATTCCAGAAAATAATGTAAATGCAAAACAATTTTCAAAGCTTATCTTATTTTATTCCTGAAATTACAATTGTAATAACTATACTGCTTGCAATTGTATCTGATTTAGTTAATGATTTTAAAAAATATACTTATTATTTAGTATTATTTGGATTAGGTCTTACAGGTATATTGTTATTGCTAGATAATTCAACAAGTACATCAAAATTGATATTTAATGATATGTTACAGTTTGATTCTGTTTCATATTATTTTAAATGTATAATTTTACTATCTACATTTTCTATTATTTTAGTTTCAAAATATTCTAAAGAATTAGATGATGAATATCGCCCAGAGTTTAATGTTTTAATGCTTGTTGTTTTACTTGGAATGTTTTTAATGACAAATTCAATTAATTTAATAATGATATATCTAGCTTTAGAATTGGTAAGTATTCCATCTTACGTTCTAGCTGGAATTTTAAAGAATGATAAAAAATCAAATGAAGCTTCTTTGAAGTATGTTATTTTTGGTTCTTTTGCTTCTGGTTTAATGTTATATGGCTTTAGTTTGCTTTATGGTTTATCAGGTACTTTAAATATTTATGAAATTCATACTTCTTTATTATTAGTAGATAATCCAACTGCTGTTTTATTTTCCATCTTATTAATATTAGCAGGTTTTGGTTATAAAATTTCAATGGTACCATTTCATTATTGGACACCGGATGTTTATGAGGGCGCACCAACAACAGTAACTGCATTTTTATCTGTTGCTCCTAAAGCAGCAGGTTTTGCATTAATGTTGCGTGTATTTTTGAATTTATTTACTTATGGAGGAGAATTTTCATCTACAATTCCTATATTAAGTATTAATTGGCCTTTACTTCTTGCAATTTTATCTGCTATAACTATGACTGTTGGTAATATACTAGCATTACGTCAAGATAATGTTAAAAGAATGCTTGCATATTCAACTATATCTCATGTTGGCTTTATGCTAATGGCACTTTGTACTTTAACACCAGTTGCTTTGACCGGTATTTCATTTTACTTGTTAATGTATGCATTTATGAATTTATCATCATTTTATATGGTTATTTATATGTCAAATAATTATAATTCTGAGACAGTTGATGATTGGAAAGGTATTGCATTTAAGGCACCGGTTTTATCTGCATTTATGGTACTAAATATGGTTTCTCTAGCTGGACTTCCACCAACATCAGGCTTTATTGGTAAAGTGTATTTGTTCAGAGGTTTGTTCTTTGATCAGGAATTTTATTGGCTTGGGATAATAGCTGTATTAAATAGTGTTATATCTCTTTATTATTATTTTAGAATTGTCAAATCTATGTACTTTTTTGAAGATGATAATAAAAAGTATAAAAAACCACATCCTGTAATTAATTGGTCAATTATAATTTTATCATCTCAAAATTTATTATTTTATTTTTATTGGTCAGATTTGTATAAATATATTGAAGGAGTATTTAATCTTTAATGGAAAAATCAATTAAAGAATCACAAGTTATTATGCATGAATTGGTACTCCCTAATGATACAAATGTATTAGGGAATGTTCATGGAGGTAGGGTAATGTGCTTAATGGATATATGTGCTGCTATGTCAGCATATAAGCATGCTAGGAAACCTGTTGTTACTGCATCTGTTGATAGATTAGACTTTTTAGCATCTGCAAAAAAAGGAGATATTTTAATTCTAAAATCATCAGTTAACTATGCACATAGAACATCGATGGAAATAGGAGTCAGGATAGATGCTGAGAGTCCTCTAACAGGTAAAATAAGTCACACAGCAACTGCTTATTTAACATTCGTAGCCATAGATGAAAATAATAAACCATCACCAATACCTAAAATTAAACCTGAAACTAAAGATGAAAAAAGAAGGTATGATAGAGCAAAAGAAAGACACCTTCAAAGAAGAAGTAATAGAATTAAATGAAAATAATAAAAATTAAAAAGGGTCATAATCTAAAAATTTCAGGTAAGCCTAGTAATAAAATTTTTAATGTTCCTGAATCTACTAATGTTACTTTTCATCCTGCAAGATTTAAATCATTTAAAACTAAATTATTAATTAAGGAAAATGATTATGTAAAAGTTGGTACTCCAATTTTCTTTAATAAAAATAATTCTGAGGTTATGTTTATATCAACAGTATCTGGGAATGTAAAAGATATTGTTTATGGAAATAGAAGATCTGTTGAATCTATAGTTATTGAAAACGATAAAAAATATAAATTGTATACTTTAGATATAAATAAATCAAAGGAAACTTTATTGAAATCAGGTTTGTGGTCTTTAATTAGGCAAAAACCTTTTTCTAAAATTCCTGATTCTAAATCTTCACCAAAATCTTTTTTTGTATCAAGTGTTCCTACAGAGCCTTTTGCAGTAGATAATAACTTTTTATTTAGAAATATTGATAATCATCTTCAAAAGGGTATTGATGTATTAAAGGAAATTTTTAATTGTGATATAAACATGGGCATATCTGAGAAGTCAGAATTTTCAGAATTAAAAGATATCAATTTTTATAAAATAAACTCACTGCACCCAGCTGGTAATGTTGGAGTTCAGATTCATCATATTGATCCAATTAAAAATGCTGATGATACAAGATGGTATTTGTCAATGCAAGATTTAAATAGAATAGGATATTATTTTGAAAATAATAAACATTTTAATTATAAATATTATTCTATTGGAGGTAATGGCGTAGTTGAAGCTTCATATTATAAAACATTAATTGGTACACCTATTGAAGAAATTACTAAATTTTCGAATAAAAATATAAGATTTATAGCAGGAGATATTCTAAATGGTTGTGAAACTTCACAACAAAATTCAATTGATTACTATGATGAAGTTTTATCAGTAATAGAAGCATCAGAAAAAAGAGAATTTCTTGGCTGGTTAAAGCCTGGAATTGATAAATATTCACTTACTAGCACATTTTTATCAAAAATTATATCAAATAATAAATCAAAGCTTAATACTCATTTAAATGGAAGTGTTAGAACTATTATTCCTATGGGGAATTGGGAATCTGTTTTACCTATGAATATTTATCCTGAATATTTAGTTAAAAGTATACTTTGTAAAGATATAGATATGATGGAAAAATTAGGTATATATGAATCTTCACCTGAGGACTTTGCTCTTTGCTCCTTTATTTGTCAATCTAAGGTTGAAGTTTCTAAAATTATACAAGATGGATTAGACCTTATAATAGAGGAAATTTAATGTTAAGAAAATTATTAGATAATATAGAACAGATAATACTTAGCAATGATAAGCTTAAAAAATTTCATCTTTTATATGATGGCTTAGATACATTTTTATACTCTAAAAATACTCAAACAACTAATGCTCCATATGTTCGAGATTCTGTTGATTTAAAAAGAACAATGATTATTGTTGTATTGGCGTTATTACCATCTTTTATATTCGGTACTTATAATGTTGGATTACAATCTCCTGAAATGACATCAAGTTCTTTTTTAGATTGTTTTATTTTTGGCTTATATAAAGTATTACCAATGTATTTAGTTGTTTTTGCAATTGGTGGACTCTTTGAAGGTCTATTTGTTGTTGTTAGAAAACATGAAATAAATGAAGGTTTCCTTGTAACTGGTTTTTTAATACCACTAACAATGCCTCCTACAGTTCCTCTTTGGATGTTAGCATTAGCAACGATTTTTGGTGTAGTTATTGGAAAAGAAATTTTTGGAGGTACAGGATATAATATTTTTAATCCCGCATTAACAGCACGTGCTTTCTTATTTTTTGCTTATCCATCAAAAATGTCAGGTAATATACCTTGGCTATTTCCAGCTGATGGTTTATCGAAAGCAACACCATTATTAGAGGTATCTTCAAATATAGATAAACCTTTCTCAGAATTATCATACTCATGGTCTGATATGTTCTTTGGATATATTCCAGGTTCTTTAGGTGAAACGTCAACTTTAGCTATTTTAATTGGTGCATTTATACTAATTGTAACAAAAATAGGAAGTTGGAGGACAATGATAGCAACAACAATTGGTATGATTTTAACATCACTTTTGCTAATGTCCTTACATAAATATGGACCTTGTATTTTCCCTGATTATAAACCAGGTCCAATGCTTGCAATTAATCCTTTTTATCATTTTGTAATGGGAAGTTTTGCTTTTGGTATGGTCTTTATGGCAACAGATCCAGTATCTAGTGCTCAAACAAACATTGGCAGGTGGTATTATGGTTTATTAATAGGTTTTATGGTTGTTATTATAAGATGTATAAATCCAGCTTATCCAGAGGGAATGATGCTAGCTATACTTTTTGCTAATGCATTTGCACCATTATTTGATTATAACGTTATTCAGAATCATATAAAAAAACGACAAATTAGAAATGAAAAATAAATATATATTTATATTATCTCTTACGTTCTTATCTAGTTTATTACTTTCATTATTTTCGGAAGGATTAAAAGAAAAAACTTTATTTAATAAAGAATTAGATAAAAAGAAAAATTTACTTCAAACAATTGGTATTGATACTAAGGTTATGAATTCAGAAGAGATTATAAAATCATTCAAAGATAATATAATTGAAGTTACTTTAGATACTGATGGTAATGTTTATTCAAATATTAATCATAATCAATTTGAGGTTATTGAAGATAATACAACAGGAGAACTTACATATTATGTTAATGGAATAGAATATTTACCAGCTTTTTCATCAACTACAATGAATGCTTTTATACTACCTATATCAGGTAAAGGTTTGTGGTCATCTTTATACGGCTATTTTGCAATTGACAATAAAAATTATTCCACTGTAAAAGGAATTACATTTTATCAGCATGGTGAAACGCCTGGTTTGGGAGCTGAAATAACTAAAGATTGGTTTAAATCAAGTTTCATTGGTAAAGAAATTTATTCAGATAATAATATTAAATCTATTTTAGTATCAAAAGCTGGTCAGGCAGATGAAAATAATTCATATGAGGTTAATGGTATTAGTGGTGCTACAATTACAAGTAGAGGAGTAGAAGTATTATTAAAAAGAGATTTATTAAGGTATGAAAATTATTTTAGGAATAATAAATGAATAAAAAAATATTTATAGATCCTCTTATTGATAATAATCCTATAAGTAGACAAGTACTTGGTATTTGTTCAGCATTAGCTGTAACTGTAAAACTAGAACAAGCCCTTGTCATGACTTTAGCTTTAACATTTGTTGTCACAATGTCAAATGTTATAATATCAATGTTAAGAAATTATATTCCATCGAGTATAAGAATTATTGTTCAATTAACAGTAATATCAACCCTTGTTACTTTAATTGATAAAGCATTAGCTGCGTATATGTACGATTTAAGTAAATCTTTATCAGTTTTTATTGCGCTAATTGTTACTAATTGTATTGTAATGGGAAGGGCTGATGGTTTTGCAATGCAGAATAATATAAAAGACTCATTCTTGGATGGACTAGGTAATGGATTAGGGTATGGAATGATGCTAATTTTAGTTGCTTTTTTTAGAGAATTATTTGGATTTGGTACAGTATTTGATTATAGAATATTTCCTGAAACATTTAATAATGGTTTAATGATTTTAGCACCGGGTGCATTTATTATATTAGGTTTAATTATTTGGGTACAACGTTCAATAACATCATTTGTAGAGGAATAGTATGAATATAATTGTTGATTATTTAAGCTTAGCTACAAAGTCTATATTTATAGAAAATATTTTGCTTGCATATTTTTTAGGAATGTGTTCATTCTTAGCAATTTCAAAAAATGTTGAAGCATCAAAGGGAATAGGTAAAGCTGTAATATTTGTCAATGGTCTAACTGTGCCTCTTAACTGGGTTATTAATACGTATTTATTGAAAGATGGAGCGTTGTCATGGGCAGTATCATGGACAGGTATTAATGCATTAGCTCAAGTAAATTTAGATTTTTTAAGAATTTTATGTTTTATTGCAACAATTGCAGCCCTAGTTCAGTTTGTTGAAATGTTTATTGATAAGTTTAGTCCAACTTTATATAATTCTCTTGGAATATTTCTTCCACTTATTACTGTTAATTGCTCAATTTTAGGAGCTTCTATTTTTATGAATGAAAGAGGGTATAATTTTGGTGAATCCGTTGTATTTGGTCTAAGTTCAGGCTTTGGTTTTTATTTAGCTATTGTTACGATGGCAGCAATACGTTTTAAATTAAGATATTCTAATGTTCCAGATGGTTTAAAAGGTTTAGGTATTACAATGATTTTAACTGGTTTACTATCGATGGCATACCTAGCATTTTCTGGTATTCAGTTATGATATTAGAAACAACGATAGTATCAATTGTAGTTTTTTCATTAATAATTTTGTTCCTTGTTATATTATTAGGAGTTGCAGAAAAAAAATTATTACCTCAAGGTGATGCTAAAATTTTAATTAATGGTGATAATGAAAAGTCACCTTCAGTAAAACCAGGAGGTTCTTTATTATCATCTTTATCAAGTCATAATATATTTATTCCTTCTGCTTGCGGTGGAGGTGGTACATGTTCTCAATGTAAATGCCAAGTATTAAATGGTGGTGGTGATATACTGCCTACAGAAATCTCACACTTTTCAAGATCCGAAATTAAAGATAATTATAGATTAGCATGTCAGGTGAAAGTTAAAGGTGATATGGAAGTTAAAATACCTGATGAAATTTTTAATATTAAAAAGTGGGAGTGTACAGTAAGAAGTAATAGTAATGTTGCTACATTTATAAAAGAATTAGTTCTTGAACTTCCCAAAGGAGAAATTTTAGATTTTGAATCTGGTGGATATATTCAAATTGATATTCCAAAATATAAATTACAATATTCAGAATTTAATGTAGAGCAAGAATATAGAGAAGATTGGGATAAGTTTAAAATGTGGGATTTATTAGCAAAGAATGATAATCCTGATGAGTTTAGAGCTTATTCAATGGCAAATCATCCAGCTGAAGGTAATATTGTAATGCTAAATGTTAGAATTGCTCATCCCCCTCCAAATAAATGGGATGCTCCACCAGGTATAGCTTCTTCTTATATATTTAACTTAAAACCTGGTGATAAAGTCACAATCTCTGGACCCTATGGTGAATTTTTTATTAAAGATACAAAAAGAGAAATGGTTTATATAGGTGGAGGTGCTGGCATGGCTCCGCTTAGATCCCATTTATTTCATCTTTTTCATACATTAAAAACTGGTAGAACAGTCTCATATTGGTATGGCGCAAGATCAAGAAGAGAAATGTTTTATGATGATCATTTTAAAAATATTCAAGAAAAGTTTCCAAATTTTAAATATAATGTTGCTTTATCAGATCCATTACCTGAAGATAATTGGGATGGATATCAAGGTTTTATACATCAAGTTGTTCATGATAACTATTTAAGTACACATGATGACCCTACTGAAATTGAATATTATATGTGTGGTCCCCCAATGATGAATGCAGCTGTAACTAAAATGCTAGATGATTTAGGTGTTGATAAAGAAATGATTGATTTTGATGACTTTGGATAAAATAAAATTCTATTTTATTTTTTTATTTTCAATTTTATTTTTATTTAATTCATGTTCCAAATCTAATACTTCTATCAATGGATTTACTATGGGTACTACCTATAGTATTAAAATATATAGTAAAAAATCTGTAAATAGTATACATTTAAAGGAATCAGTTGAATTCAAATTAAATCATCTTAATTCTATTTTTTCTACTTATAATGATTCTACAGAGTTGAGTAAAATTAATTTATCAAAATCCAAAAAATTTAAATTATCAAATGATTTGAATTTTGTATTAAATAAAGCACTTTATTATTCTAGATTATCTGATGGTTTATATGATCCTACAGTTTTTCCATTAGTAGATTTATGGGGTTTTGGTCCAAAAAGGATAAACTCAAAACCAAAAGAAAATAGAGTTAATGAATTATTGAATAATGTGTCTTATAAACTTATATCATTAGATAATAAAGAATTATTACTTAGTAACTCTAACATACATATAGACTTAAGTTCAATTGCTAAAGGTTATGCAGTTGATACTATTTCAAAACTTTTATTAAATAAAGGTTTTTCTAATTTCATGGTTGAAATAGGAGGAGAGGTTAGATGTAATGGTAAGAATAACCAAAATGAATGGATTATTGGAATTATCAATCCAAAAGATAAAAATAATTTAATTAAGACCAATGTTTCAAATCTATCCATAGCAACTTCTGGTAATTATAATAACTATTCTATATATGGAGGTGTTCGTTATTCACATATAATAAATCCAAAAACTGGATGGCCTATTAATAATAATATTATAAGTGCAAGTGTTATTGCAGATAATTGTATTGATGCAGATGCAATTGCAACTTTATTAATGCTTTTACCATATGAAGAAGGCATAGAACTTATTAATAATATGAATAATGTTGAATCTTTGTTATTTATAGACAAAGATAGTGATATTATTATGATAAAAAGTAATGATTTTGATAAATATTTATATTAATTTATTTTTTTAAACATTTATATTTTTCAATCAAAGAACACGTACATGGGTTTTCTGTAGTTCCACAAGTCGATTTTATAGCTTTTTTATTTAATAGATAACCCACACTAGTTATTAAAAAAATAAATAGTATAAATATAGTAGCAATAAATATTGTTAAAATCATGTTAAAAATTACTAAATTTATGGTGATAAATTCTATTCAAATAAATGCAAGTTATTAAAAAAATATTAATTTTCTCTTTTTTAAGTCTTTTATTACCTGGTGATTATAATACATCAGAAGTTGGTGCTCATTTACATGAACATCTTCACATAGATGGCTCTAATATTAGTCTATTATGGATAATTCCATTTATTGGTATTTTACTTTCTATTGCTATTCTACCAATAGTTATGCCTAAGTATTGGCATAATAATTATGGTAAAGTATCTGCTTTTTGGGGGTCTGCATTTATCATTTCATTTATGACTTACTTTGGAATGGAATCGATGAAATTTTATTTATTAGAAGTATATCTAAAAGAATTCCTGCCATTTATTGTTATTTTGATTGCATTATTTACTGTTTCTGGAGGAGTTCTAATTTCTGGTAATATGAAAGGCACCCCAATTATAAATACTTCCATTTTATTTATAGGAACTGTTCTAGCATCGTGGATGGGAACAACAGGTGCATCAATGTTACTAATAAGACCATTAATAAAATCAAATATTGATAGAAAGAACAAAGTTCATATATTTGTTTTCTTTATATTTTTAGTTTCAAATATTGGTGGAGCATTGACGCCATTAGGAGATCCTCCATTATTTTTAGGTTTTTTAAAGGGTATTGCTTTCTTTTGGACGACTACAAATTTATTTTTACCAATGATTTCAATTTCAATTCCTTTAATGATCATTTTTTTCTTATTTGATTCATATATATATAAGAAAGAAAATCTAAATTATGATAATAATAAGCTAAATATAAAAATATCTGGTAAATCAAATTTAGTTTTAATTCTACTTATTATATTAACTGTTGTAATTAGCGGAATTTGGAAATCAGATACAGCAGATAAATTGAATTGGTTTATCGAATATGGAGGTGAGTGTATAATGACTTATGGAACATTATTTCAGCTTTGTTCATTATTATTTATATCTTTCTTATCACTGAAAATAACTCCAAAATATATACGAAACGAAAATGATTTTACATGGGGACCTGTAAAAGAAGTATTTAAACTATTTGCAACGATATTCATAACTATGGTTCCAGCTATTGCAATGCTGAAAGCTGGCTTAAATGGTCCGTTGAGTCCTGTTATCTCAATGCTAACAGACAGTAATGGAGATAATATTAATATAATGTATTTTTGGATTACTGGAGGCTTATCAAGTTTCCTAGATAACGCACCAACATATTTAGTGTTTTTTAATACAGCTGGTGGTAATCCAACTTATTTGATGAATGAAGGTTCAATGACTTTAGTAGCAATTTCTGCAGGTGCTGTTTTTATGGGTGCAATGTCATATATAGGTAATGCTCCCAATTTTATGGTAAAATCCATTGCTGAAGAAAATAAAATTAATATGCCTAGCTTTTTTGGTTTTATGTTATGGTCTATTATTTTCCTTGTTCCTATACTATTAATTTACTCAATTGTTTTCTTTTAATTTGTTATGCTTAATTGGAATTTATTAGATAAAGTTGTTGCTGGAAGTAAAAAGATATTTTTGACCACCCATGTTAATCCAGATGCTGATGGTTTAGGATCTGAGTTAGCTATGTATTATTATTTAAAAGGTATAGGTATAGATTGTAGAATAATAAATGCATCTAAAACACCATCATATCTTAATTTTTTAGACCCTGATGGTGTAATTGAAGTTTGGGATAAAAAAGAACATTCTGAATGGATAAAAAATGCTGATACATCGATAGCTTTTGATATAGGTGATTATAAGAGAATGAATGATTTAAGCTCAGTCATTAAAGAAAATAATATATTTTCTGTAATTATAGACCATCATCCTTACGATGCAGATTTTTTTGATTTAGTTTTAGTTAATATAAAAATTGCATCAACAGGTTATATGGTTTGGTCATATCTTGAACATTTAAATTTTAATAATTATAATAATATTTCACTTGATGCACTTTATTCTGCATTAATAACAGATACTGGTTCATTTAGATTTAATACGACTGATCCTGATTGTCATAAAATGGCTGGATTTTTACTTGAAAAAGGTGTTAAACCATACAATGTATATGAAAACATATATGAAAGAAGAAGTCTGTTCCAGATAAAACTATTATCTGAATCGATAAAAGAGTTGAAGTTTAATTTTAATAATTTAGTATGTGGTGTAATAATTTCTAAGGCTGTTCAAGATAAAGTGGGCGCTAACTATGAACATGTTGAAGGTTTTACTGATTTTTTCAGATCTATTGATGGTGTTCAGATTGCATATTGTATTGTCGAACAAGATTATTCTTTTAAAATCAATTTTAGATCACGAGGTAAATATATTATAAATGATATAGCAAAATCATTTGGCGGTGGTGGACATAAGCTTGCAGCTGGAGCAACCGTTGAAAATTTAAGTGCTAATGAAATTGAGGATAAAATTCTAAATAAATTAAAGAGGAAAATAGATGTCGATAAAATCTGATAAATGGATAAAAAAAATGTCAACTAATGAAGGTATGATAAAACCATTTGTTGAAAGTAATATTAGAAAAGATGTTATTTCATATGGATTATCTTCATATGGATATGATATTAGAGTCTCTGATGAGTATAAGATTTTTACAAATATTAATAATAGTGTGATTGATCCTAAAAAATTTGATGATAAATCTTTTATAAATTTTAAAGGCGATGTTTGTGTTGTCCCAGCAAATAGTTTTGCTTTAGCTCGAAGTATAGAATATTTTAAAATTCCCAGAAATGTACTTACAATATGTTTAGGTAAATCAACATATGCTAGATGTGGAATAATTGTTAATGTAACGCCATTTGAACCTGAATGGGAAGGATATGTTACACTAGAAATTTCTAATACAACGCCCTTACCAGCAAAAATATATTCAAATGAGGGATTATGTCAGGTTATATTTTTTGAATCAGATGAAGATTGTAAGGTTTCATATAAAGATAAGTCTGGTAAATATCAATCACAAACGGGTATAACATTACCTAAGCTATAAATGAAAATTATAATTGCTAAAAATGCTGGTTATTGTTTTGGAGTGAAAGATGCTGTTGATATGGCAAATGATATAGCTAAAAAAGAAGGCAACGTTTATATGCTTGGTGATATTGTTCATAATGAAAAAGTTATAGATGATTTAAATAAAGCTGGAGCTAAGGTTGTAAATTCTTTAAAAGATGTTCCTGATAATGGTACGGTTTTATTTAGAGCACACGGTACAAAAAATGATATTTGGAAAGAAGCAGAGAAAATGTCTTTAAATGTTAAAGATGCAACATGCCCATTAGTACATAAGATTCATGAAGATGTAAGGAATCTTTATAATGAAGGTAGAAAAATTATTGTTATTGGAGATCATGGCCATGATGAAGTTATTGCTATAGCTGACCAAGCTAAAAATACTATAGTAATATCAAATCTAAATGAAGCAATTAGTTTAAAAAGGATTAGAAAAGCAGGTATTGTATGTCAGTCTACGCAAGCAATTGAAAATGTTCAAGAAATTATTAAAATATTAATGACTAAAATTTTTGATTTGAGGTTTGTAAATACAATATGTTATCCAACCAAAAGAAATCAGGAGCAAATTAAAGATTTAGCTAAAATCGTTGATATAATGATTATAATTGGTTCGTTTACAAGTGCAAATTCAAAAAGATTAACTTCACTTTCAAAAGAATTAAATGATAATACATTTCAAGTTACAGATGAAGAAGATTTAAAAAATAAATGGTTTGAAAATTGTAATAGTGTTGGAATAAGCGCAGGTGCTTCCACTCCAGATTATTTAATAAAAAATATAAAAAATAAAATAGAAAGAATAGGATATGTAATATGAAAAAAAATACATTTGAATTAAAGGTAGGTTTAGCAGAAATGTTAAAAGGTGGAGTAATTATGGACGTTACTAATTCAACACAAGCTAAAATAGCAGAAAATGCAGGAGCATGTGCTGTAATGGCTTTAGAGAGAATACCTTCAGATATAAGAGCTGATGGTGGAGTATCAAGAATGTCTGATCCTAAAATGATAAAGGAAATACAAAAATGTGTATCAATACCAGTAATGGCCAAATGTAGAATAGGACATTTTGCTGAAGCTCAAGTTTTGGAAACTTTAGAAATTGATTTTATTGACGAAAGTGAAGTTTTAACACCTGCAGATAATGCTAACCATATTTATAAACATGATTTTAAAGTTCCATTTGTTTGCGGAGCAAGGAATTTAGGAGAAGCATTAAGACGAATTGATGAAGGAGCTGCAATGATAAGGACTAAGGGAGAGGCAGGCTCCGGAAATATAGTTGAAGCTGTTACACATATGAAAACAATAGTTAGTGAAATTAACTATGTAAAAACATTATCAGATAAAGAGCTTAAATTATACTCAAAAGAAATTAATGCTTCATATGATATGTTATTATTAACAAAAAAGAAAAAAGGATTACCTGTACCTAATTTTAGTGCTGGTGGAATAGCAACACCTGCAGATGCATCTCTTATGATGCAATTAGGTGCAGAATCAGTTTTTGTTGGTTCTGGAATATTTAAATCTAAAGATCCTGAGAGCACAGCTAAAGCAATTGTGGAAGCTACAACTTTTTATGATGACCCAAATGTTGTTTGTAAAGTTTCAACAGGACTTAAAAAGGCAATGGATGGTTTAGATATTTCTGAGATACCAGAGGACCAATTACTTCAAAAAAGAGGTTGGTAATGACCATCGGTGTTTTAGCTTTACAAGGTGATTTTTCATTGCACACTAAAATATTGAACAAACTAAAAGTTAGAAATGTTTTAGTTCGTACAAAGGAAGATTTTGATAATATTAATGGTTTAATTATACCAGGAGGTGAATCGACAGTTTTATCATTATTAATTAAAAAATTTAATTTATATGATAAAATAAAAAAATTTTCTAAAAATCATTGTGTTTATGGAACATGTGCTGGTGCTATTCTTATGTCAGAAAGATGTGATGATAATAAGATTAAAACTTTAAATCTTATTAATATTATGAGCTTTAGAAATTTTTATGGAAGACAAATAGATTCTTTTACTAAAAATATAAGTATTAATTTTTTAAAAAATAAGATAAGTGCATCATTTATAAGGGCTCCAAAATTAGATTGCTTATCAAGTGATTTAGATGTTTTAGGAAAAGTTGGAGA
>Ga0066826_10000121_pt1 | contig 35408 bp, 36 predicted proteins | sample ETNtaG_12_FD_65496 | JGI IMG/M metagenome (GOLD analysis project Ga0066826, IMG submission 65496) | Marine microbial and viral communities from oxygen minimum zone, Eastern Pacific Ocean - ETNP201306SV49 | ecosystem: Environmental > Aquatic > Marine > Oceanic | place: Pacific Ocean: Eastern... | reverse complement strand
CCACCGAACAGTGTGAATACTATTTACATTGGCCACGATTGCAATTCTTAACCGACTCTCCATTAGAATTATACAAATTGAACATCTATATAACACATTAACTTAATTATTTTTTAGAGCACGCGAGTTTATAACTGGCTGCTTTCTGAAAAATTAATGGAATTGTCTCGGAAAATTATAATTCTGATTTACGGAAGAGCATTTTCTTTTCTTTTAAGTCTAATAATTCCATTGGCTCTAACACGATTATTAGTTAAGGACGATTACGGATCTTATCAACAATTAGTAATGATTTATGCTATAGTTCAAGCAATATTGTTATTTGGAATGCCCCAATCATTATTGTATTATTTTCCACGTAAAGATGTTTCGGCCCGGCCTCTTTTGATTAAACAAACGTGGAGTATTTTAATAATATCAGGATTAGCCGCATTTGCATTGTTTGCCCTTATTAGTCAAGCAATGGAGAGTATATCTCCTGATCATCATCTTCAACCTTTCATCTTTCTTTTAGGAATTTATATTGGAATAATGTTGTCGGTTATGCCCCTTCAAAATCTATTAATTTTAGAAGATAAAGAAACTACAGCGATGTGGTCGATGATTGGATTTACTTTAATCGACATCATTGTACTTCCAATTGCAGCTTGGCACAACCCAACAACGTTAGGAATGGTCCACGGTATTATCTTAACTTCGATTATTAAATTCATAATAGTAATGATTTATATCTATAAAAATTATTTAAGCAAGATAGAAACTAGAGAATCTTATTATCGAGAGCAATTGGCCTATGGAATTCCAGTTGGATTAACAGCTATGATTTATGTTATAAACATAAATATTGACAAATATATGGTGGGGTTATTTTTCTCAAGTTCTGTTTTTGCAGCATACTATTTAGGATCACTATGGGCGCCAATGTTTGGATGGATAACTCAATCAGCTTCTCAAGTAGTAACACCACGAATGTCAAAAGCCCATAAGGATAATAATTTATTAGAAATACGACAAATGTATGCTAATAGCGTCGAAAAGTTAGCATTTATTTTTCTACCGGCTATGTTTTTACTAGCCTTGATTGCAAAACCATTAATTTTAACATTATTTACAAATAATTATGAAGACACAGTTCCTATTTTTTCAATTTATTTACTTCTACTGCCAACTTACGCCCTAAATCTAGGTTGGATTTTGATGGCAAGCGGCCAAACAAAATTTTTATTGCGTTTAGCAATATTGATGTCCACAATCAATATAATTCTGAGTTATAGTTTTTTAACAACATTAGAAGGAGATAATAGATTATTAGGAATACCATTTGCAACAGTCATAGTTACTTGGCTTTCAACAATAATAATAATGTATCAATCTTTAAGAACATTAAAATCGGGCTTATCTGAAACATATCATTGGAAAAAAATGATGATAATTACTATAGTTTCTGTAATCTCGGCGATTCCCGTTATTGGCTTGTTATCTTTAGATTTGGAAAATAAAATATTTCTAATTTCTTCAATACTAATTTATGGCGCAACTTTTATTTTTAGTTCATTTAAGTTTAAGCTTTTGAATAATAGTGAAATTGATTTAGTAAAATCATTTCTTCCTTTTAAGAATTAATCGCATTGAACAATTTCTAGTAAAACTCCACCAGTATCTTTAGGATGAAAAAAAGCTACTAACGTATTATCAGCACCAGGACGCGGCGCTTCTCCAATTGCTTCCAAACCATTCTTTTTCGCTTTTGCTAGCGATTCTTCAATATCATCAACTTCTAAAGCTAAATGATGAATTCCTGGGCCTTTTTTATCAATAAATTTACCAACAGGAGTATCTTTCCCCATAGGTTCAAGTAATTCAATTTCGTATCCTCCAACTTTCAAATGGGCCGTAGTTACACCTTCAGAGCCCACATTTTCAGTATGATCTAGTTTAAGACCCAAGGATTCCCACATAGGCAATCGGTCCTCAATAGAATCTACAGCAATGCCAATGTGTCTGATTTTCACAAATATCAAATAAAGCAAGACTATTTCAAGATTATCAATATTTACTCCCATCTAAATAAACAATAGTGACCCATAGCATAACAGTATTGAAATCTAAGCTGCATAATGCAAAAGTAACACACGCTCTTCAGGATTATGAAGGTTCAGTTGCATTAAGTTCTGAGTTAATTTCCTTAGGGAATTTTAGCATGCATGAACAGGTTCATCTTTGGAATATCACCCAAGGTACAAGGCTTATCACATATATTATGAAATATGAAGGCAAAGAGAAGGGAATAATTTGTGTAAATGGTGCCGCAGCCCACAAAGCCAATCCGGGAGACAGAATAATTTTAGCTACGTTTGCAGAAATCGACTCCAAAGAATCTAAAAATTGGAAACCTCATATTGTAATAATGAGTGAAAATAATACCGAGAAAGACTAATCTAATATTTTACCAATAAGAAGCCCTAATTTTTCACCAAATTTGATATGTTGATCTGCATCCCAGTGAATACCTTCACCTTCACTAGGAGTTACAATTTTAGCAGCATCTAGGAAATGAATATTGAGGTCGTTAGCTACTTTCTGATAATGTTCGGCAAAACGATGAGATTTTTCTCGGGCTTGTTTGAAAAAATCCTCTTGGTCAGGCATTATTGTAGAACCAATATGTGTTGGTGAAATCAACAATATTTGAGGTGGATTGGCTGCCAAATACTCAGAATTGAGTACTGTTTCGCACAATTCCTTTGCACCTTGGGCAATCTCTTCCACCGAAAGATTGAATTCTAATTTTAGATCGTTTGTTCCTAACATTATGGTTACAAAGTCTAAAGGTCTGTGGCTTTCCAATATTATTTGTAAAACATCTGAACCACTGCGAAGAGGTCTTGCTTCTTCACCTTCTTCGTTGATAAATGTCGTACGGCCATTCAAACCCTCTTCAATTACGTGATAATTTGCTCCAAGTGATTTCTGCAATACTCCAGTCCACCTAATTTCTGGAGGGTGTCTATTGCCATCTTGTGGAGAATAGCCCCATGTATTCGAATCTCCAAAACATAGCACATTTTTCATATAGTTCTTCTATTCCGATGTAGAACTTAAGTTAATGGGGTAAAGCAATCCATATCGCCACAAGAATTAGAAGACTGCCCATAACTCTGTTAATCATAATGCCAGCTTCTTCTCCACTAAATGTTTTTCTAAGAACGGTTCCAAATGCCGCCCAACTTAGAACAGCTATAAGGCCAAAAAAGAGATTCAAAATAACAAGAACAACTTTCGCATAGTACCCTATACCAAAAAGAGTTCCAAAAGTAGTCATTAGTACAATAAAATGAATCCAAGCTTTTCCATTAATAAATTGAAGTAAAATCCCAGTAAAGAACCCAAGACGTTCTTTAGAAATATTTTGCTTATCAATAGTTTTAGATGAAGCTATTTTGTACCCTAAATATGCAATATACATTGCACCCACATAACTTAAAAAAATAAAAATAAAATCATTTTCTTTTAGAAATTCAGCGCCAGCCGCAATACCTAAACCAAGAACAGACCATCCAATCCCCATTCCAGCAATAAGAGGTAATGTTCTTTGGAAACCATAATTCGAGCCATGTGCAGCACACAGGACATTATTCGGCCCAGGCGTAAAACACATAGGCACGATAAAAACCAAAGTTGCTAAAAGAAGGGCAAGATCGAGACTCATTTTTGTAAATTAATCCCAATCCAGATTGCTACTCCAAAAAGAGACGACCCCATTATTCTATTAATTAAAATCCCAGATTTTGGATCACTAAATATCTGTTTCAATCCACTTCCGAAAGCCCCCCAGAGCAACCACCCAACTAATTTGACTAAACCATTTACAAGAGCAATCATTATTTTGCCCATAATCCCTCCGCCAAACACATGCCCAAAAGTAGTCATCAAAATTAATAAATGAATAAAGGCTTTGCCATTTACAACCTGTAGAAGAATTCCAGTGGTAGTGCCTTCTTCATTAGAATCCCCTTCTTCAAGCAAATGGGCAGTTGCAATTTTATAGGACAAATAGATAATATATCCAATTCCAATATAAGTAAGAGAGGTCAATAAACTCTGATTTTCTTCTATAAACAAGGCCCCATATCCGACAATCGTTCCTAATAAAATCCATCCAAGGACCATTCCTAAAATTAAAGGTAAAGTATTCCGAAACCCATGTTGAGAACTATGCGCAGCCGAGAGAAGATTGTTGGGACCGGGTAAAAATGAAATAGGCAATGTAAATGCCAACATTAATAGTAATTCAGCCACATCCATTCATCAAACCACAGAGTCGTTAACTTATTACTTTTCGAAATAATTTTTTGAATAACATTTAAATACATAGAAGTAAGTTAAAGCTATGAAGAAAATCGCAATTGTAGCATTATTAGCAACAATTTTGCTTTCAGCATCAGCTAGTACTGCCGTTGAAGATTCAACGTTTGTAGTTGGAGAAAAATGGGCCTTCGGTACAGAAATAGATTTGATGGAAGAAGCAAGTTCAGCAATATCTGAATTAGAAAACAATATGACTGAGCTAATGTCTGGTGAAGAAGCCGAAATGCTGAAAGATGCATCCGGGTTAGAATTAAAATCATTTGAATTAGATAATGAAGCAATTTTAGGTTTTTATTATACTGGTGAAGTAATTGATGATTTTGATGGCATGGTTCATATGAAGACTGAACAGTCTCTTTATTCACACACCATATTTGGCACAAATTTCACCACAATGCTACCAGGTGAAGGAGAACATAATTTACTATTGAAGGCTTGGTGTGAAGATGAAGATTGGGATGAAGAAAATGAACAGTGCGGTGACGATGATGACGCAGGTAAGTTTGAATTATTAGATAACAACACAGGAGAACCTTTAGTTCTTGAAGAAGTAGACACGAAGCTTGGAGGAAGTATGCATTATGTTGCTAAAATCACAGAAGACACATGGTGGACCCAAGACACACATGAATTAGTAAAGACACAGATTACAGTTGCATTAGGTGCAGCAGGAGGCATAACCATCAAAAATGTACCTAATATTACACTTGACGGAGTTTCAATTTTAGACGGTGAAGAACCCGAATATGACTGCGCAGACGGCTCAGACACAATCCCATTCTATTGGGTCAATGACGGGTATGATGACTGTTATGATGGCAGTGATGAACCAGGAAACGGCTACGATTTCGAATGTGATAACGGAGATACATATCCAATGGATTACGTAAATGACGGAATGTGGGACTGTGAAAATGGAGAAGACGAAGGTGAAAGCGGAGATCCTTTCTCAGTATGTGAAGAAAATGAAGAAGAGAAAGCAGCTTATTGTTATGAAACAATAGAACACAAATTAGAAACAGCAGTTCTTGAGATGTCATCCGAAGCAAACATGAGTATTCTTTTTGACTTTGGAGATAATCCAATGAATGTAATGGATCTTCCTTTAGATGAAAATAAATATTGGGAAGGCGAATTAAATACATTGATAGTTAGTGGAGATTTAGGGGGCAGTATAGATTTCAAGAAACCTGAATTGTCCTTATGCCCCAATTTGAATTGCGATGAGTTACCAGAAATGCAAGAACTTTATTCAGAATTAAGTAATGCAATTCAAGAAATTCATAACGAGGGAGGAATAACCATTGACAGAAATGATGATGGACTCCCAGACGTAATAACTGAATGGAATGATATTTTCCCAATGTATATACCTGAAACATGGATGGATCAGATTTTCCAACAGATTTTAGAAGAGATATCATGCGAAGATGACGAATCAGCTCAAGAAGGCGAAGAATGTGATGAACAAGCTGAAGAAGAATTTGAAAAATTGGATTTACGGATAGAAAATAACAGATTTGCTTTTGGCCCTTATTCACTTCATGATGTTGAAGGATTCGAACCGATACCTTATGCATTCGAAACTGAAGAGAAAAAGAGTGCAAAAGGAATTGATGGAAACAATTACGAAGGATACCAAGTATTGCCAACAGACCAATGTTCAGAAAAGAATCCTGAAAGAGATGAGGATGAATGTGAAGGAGATGATGGTGACGACGAAATTGTCCCAGGAGGCAGTCGTTCAGACCACGATAGTGATTATGAGGACGGTTGCGAAGGAGATCCGTTTTGTAATTCAGAAATTATTTGGTTCCACGATGCAGTAACAGGACATCCTGCCTACATCAATATGGATATGCCTAATCTGAAAGAAGAAGGTTATACAATTGAAATGACACCAATCGACCCAGCCACAGCCGAAGCTCAGATTGAGGCAAATGCTGATACAGATAATCCAGAAAAGACAACTTTGATAGAGATGCCTACAGAGGAAGAGCTTGAAGACGATGGATTTTTAGGAATGCCAGGTTTTGGAATTATAGCAGCAGGCGGATCATTATTATTTGTAAGTAGAAGATTTAGAAGTTAAGTGTGGATACTCGAGAAATTCTCAGTGTTACAGTTGGCGCAGTTATCCTAGCATATGTAGGATATTGCTTGGTTAATCAGAAAGTATGGGTTCGAGGAGAGATTGGTTTGAAGAGCACAGTTTTCGCATGGGGGCCAAGAGAGGACAATCAATTCATATTCATGCTTCACACAATAATTGGAACGATATTTGGAACCTATATGCTTGCAAGTCCGTTCTTATGGTAAAAAAGAAATTATTATAATCACTACACTGAAGGCAAGTTGTGATAGACCTCCGTAGTGACACAGTTACGCAACCCACCAAAGGCATGCGAAAAGCAATGTCAGAGGCAGTGGTCGGAGATGATGTTTTAGGAGACGATCCAACAGTAATTGAATTACAAGAAAAAGCAGCTAAAATATTAGGAAAAGAAGCAGCCCTTTACGTACCATCTGGAACAATGTCAAATATTGTTGCAACTAGAACACATACTTCACCAGGAGACGAAATAGTTACAGAAGCACATAGCCATGTTTACAGATATGAAGGTGGTGCATTTGCAGCCCTTTCAGGATGTTCAGTGGCATTAGTTGATGGTAAGAATGGATTAATGACCTCAAAGCAAGTATCAAGCTCAATTAGGAAATCTGAAGGAAGTTTGTCTCACTATCCAAATGGAAGTCTAGTTTGTGTAGAAAATACTGCACAAGGAGGCGGAGGCACAGTTTATTCACAAGAGACTATAGATGAAATTTGTAAAGTTGCAAGAGAAAAAGATTGCAAATTACACATGGATGGTGCTAGACTTTTCAATGCAGTAGTTGCAAGCGGCACAGATTCGGCAAGAATGGTTCGCGATTTCGATTCTGTTTCAATATGCCTTTCCAAAGGATTAGGCGCGCCAGTAGGTTCAGTTTTAGTTGGAAGTAAGAAAGACCTTACACAGGCACACAGGTGGAGAAAGATGTTTGGAGGAGGTATGAGACAAGCAGGAATGATGGCGGCAGCAGGAATCTACGCACTTGAGAATAATATTGAGAGATTAAGCGAAGATCATAGACGTGCAAAAACATTTGCAGAAGCAGTAGCTGAAATGCCAGAATTTTCAATTAATACAGAAAATGTTCAATCAAATATTGTTTTCATTGGTGTTGGGAAAGGAAATACAGAAAGAATAATTGGAGAGTTGGTAAAACATGGAGTTGACATTTTATCGACAGACGATTCAACAATTCGCGCAGTATTTCACCTTCATATTACTGATGAAGATTTAGAAACTGCAATAGATGCATTTTCACAAGTTTCACTTTCTTAATTTCTGTAAATCTCCAGAAAAACCCAAGGCTCCAATTATCAACAATATTTGAACAGACAATCTGACTAAATGCCCTTGAGTAGTCAATCTAGTACCGTTGTATGGAATATCATTTATCCACATATTGAAGTTTGCAGGATATATTGCAAGTAAGAAAAGAACCATTAATCTCCCGGTGAGTTCCCTTGTTTCGGGATAAATAATTCCTAAACCACCAATAATTTCTATCACTCCTGTCAAATAAACTAAGAACAATGCAAAAGGCATGTATTTTGGTACAATATCAACAAATTTTTGAGGCTCTCTAAAATGTTCAATACCAATTAAAATAAATGGTACGCCATAAATTAAAGCTAAAACATGCACAATCAAAGGATTCAATCTATCTCCTTACTTGATTTAGCGCATCTTCAATCGATATTCGGCCCTGATTCTTTGAGTCTCTTTCTCTTAATGTCACAGTTCCATCTTCTAAAGTTTGATGATCGACAGTCATGGAATAGAAGATTCCAATTTCATCAGCTCTTGCATAACGCCTTCCAATTGATCCGGCTTCATCGTAATATGCATCAACTCCAATATCAATGGCAGATTTCATTATTTCATGCGCTTTTGTATCTAAACCATCTTTAGTCATTAAAGGAGCAACAAGCAAATCATATGGAGAAGTATCTTGAGGTAAAGAGATCCATTCTCTTTCCCCATCCACATTCCATGAGCTTTCTAGTAAACAATAAAGAATTCTATCCAATCCAAAGGAAGGTTCAACTACATTTGGATAAACCATTTCACTTCCACGTTCAGTTTTTTGAGCCATATAATCTTCACCCAATTCAATATTTTTCCCATTAATGTCTAAATTAATTCCTGGTTTTAATTTAATATCTTTTATGGCCTCAAGGATGAGCTTTGCATCACCTTTGAATTCCTTACCTAATTTTCCAACATCAGGCTTCCAGACTTCCATTTCTTTTTCAGTGCCAGGCACGGGAACTCTAAATTCTCTAGAGGAAGCATTGCCATGAGCAGATAGATCATAACTGCCACGATGAGCAACTCCAACAATCTCAATCCACCCTAATGAAGTGTTAATTTCTCCATCCCAACAATCGCTAGAATAATGGGCCATTTCATTAGAACCATGTTGTCTAAATCTTAATTTTTGATTAGGCACACCGATGGAAATTAGAAAATTTTGAGCCCTTGCTAGATGTGTAGCAACTAAGGATGAATTGATAATTTTTGAATTAAATGCTTCTCCTACAGTAGTTTGGTTTTCTTTTCCATCAGCAGGTAAAAGATTTATTTTTGTATCTTTTAATTCAGAAGGAAGTTCAGGTTCATCACTAGGCAAGAAAAAATGTTCAACTTCCATTTGTGTAAACTCTCTCATTCTAATTGGCCCTTGCCTTGGTGAAATTTCATTTCTAAAAGACCTACCTATTTGAGCACCTGCAAAGGGCAATTTCCCTCTATTTTGTCTTAATAGCCATGGAAATGCTAAGAAAATACTTTGAGCAGTTTCAGGACGTAAATATCCTGGAGTTCCTTTTCCAGCACCTACAGAAGTAGCAAACATTAGATTGAAAGCACTCATTTCAGAAAGAGCTGAACTACAATTTGGACAAGAAATATTAGCAATAGCTTTTGCTAAATCAGTCCTTGACATTTCTTCTCCTCCATCTACTAGGTGATCAGCACGGAATTGCTTTCCACATTCTTCACAATCGACTAAAGCATCGTCAAATTCTCCCAAATGTCCAGATGCTTGAAACAAAGCTTCAGGACCTACTAACGCCCCATCAAGTTCTAAACAACCTGCATTTATGACGTAGTGTTTTCTCCACATTTCAAGAATGCGTCTACGCATCCTTACTCCAACAGGCCCATAATCTAAGAAACCAGCAAGACCTCCGTAAGCATCGAAGGCAGGTTGGAAAATACCGCGTTTTGTTGCGACTGCGATTATCTTTTGGAAATCCACTTTAATTTCTCCATCTTGCACCCAAAACTTTTGTTTCAGGGCTAAAAATGGACTCATAATTGTCCTCAGCTTCTCTCGAAAGCAAAGCCCATCCACTTAGTTTCGGATTAAAATATCTTGAAGTTCCGTCCTTATTAAACATATCATCGAGTCCAAAACAAGCAATTTCTAGAATTTTATGCAAATCAATTGAAGGATAGTTTTCTTTAACAAATTTTATTTCATCAAGCATATTTGCGCTACAAACCATTCCATTATCGGTACCAAATCCCAGATCTAATCCAATATCAATCATTTTCTCTAAAGGAGGTTTGTTTCCAAAATAGTCATTACTTCTTGGACACACTATAACTGAAATTTTTGCTTCTTTTAATGTTTCTAAATCCTTATCTGTCGCATGACAAAGGTGAACTGCAAAATCAGGATTTAATTCGATAAGATTGTCAATTTCCTCATGTTCGTTTTCAGAATGATGAATTCCTACCAACCCTTTTTTCGCTCGAGCTTGAGAACTAAGACTAAAAGCTGAATTTCCAACGTCTGCAAGACTACTAATTCCAGCATGGCTTCCAGGGAGTTCTTCATTTTCAGATGGCCTTCCAAACAGAATGCTAGTTCCTAAATAATCGTGTATTTCAAAAGCTTCCAATCCTTCTTTACCTCCTTCTCTAAAATCCATAATAAGGCCTGTACCAGAATATGTAGCTTCTTTCAAACCTTCCAAAATAGATTCTTCAATATCATTATTTTCTAACCACTTATGTTTCCATCCGCCAGGCCCAACCAATTCAGCTAAACTAAGATTATCAGGCAATGATTTTCTTGCACCAGTATCTCCGAGATGTGTATGACAGTTACGAAAGAGAGGAACGATAACCCCATCTTCTTCTTTATCATTCTCGACAAATTCACAAGTTTCTAAATCGATACAAGTATCAACAAATCCTTTTTTTGTAAAAAGAGGGCCTTTCCAGAACATTAAAGTGCATCAGCAATTGCAGGTGCAACTGAAAATCTAGTGTAAACACCTTCTAAAGTATCAGAGCTTAAAATGTCATCACAAACACGTAGCCTATTTGCCGCATCTTCAATGAATAAACCGTGTGTACAGGCTGCAAATACTCTCTCAGCACCACCTTCACGAAGGATGTTTGCAGCAGTTGCAATTGTGCCTCCAGTTGAGATAATATCATCCAAAATAACTGCAGTAGATCCTTTAACATTAACTTGACCAGAAGTAGTCTCTACAGTTCGCCCATCAATTCTAACTTTTTTCATTACGTGAACTGGAACTTTGAGTAAATTTGCAGCTAAAGTACAACGATCTCTAGAACCTTCATCCGGAGCTATAACCATATCTGGTTTGAATCCTTTCAGATATCTTACAACTTCTCTAGAGCCGTTGATATCATTTGCTTCACACCCAAAGAATTTCAAGATTTCAGGAGTATGAACATTTATGGTGAAAACACGAGTACACATTCCGCCAATTACGCTAGCGATGGCTTTCGCAGAGCGAGCTTCTCCAGATTGGAAAATACGTTCTTGTCTAGAATATCCCATGTATGGAATAACACAAGTAATGGTTTTCGCTCCAGCTTCTTTTACAGCTTGTAAAATCAAAAGAAGTTCTACAATTTTTTTATCAGGAAATGTATTCTGAACAACTACAACATCTTGTCCATTAACATCCATTAAAACACGAATATACCTTTCTCCATCAGGAAAATGTCGATTTACAACGCCACAAAATTCAGCATCCATTTCTTCAGCTAAAGATGCACCCAATCTTTGGTGTGTAGAGCCACTAATAACGTACATAATTAGCTCAATGAAGCCATGACTTCAATTTCCATTTCTGCGTTTAATGGTAGGCCAGCAACTTGTACTGTAGATCTAGCAGGAGCTGTATCTTCATCAAAATATTCAGTATATACTGAATTCATTTCGGCAAAGTCATTCATATCTGCAAGAAAAACAGTTGATTTTACGACGTCATCTAAAGTTAGATTTTTTTCAGCTAAAACGGCCTTTATGTTTAGAATGGCTTGCCTTGTTTGGTCAGCTACACCATTTTCTAAATCTGTAGCATCATGTTTGCGGCCAACTTGACCACTTAGGAAAACAAAGTTTCCAGACACGACACCTTGTGAGTAAGGACCGATCGGTTTCGGAGCCATCGAGCTCACCACGATCTCTTTCATATAGTATCTATTTGGACCCAATTTATGTAGTTTGCTAATTTTTCGAACCATTTATTTAATAAAAGGAACTCTGATTCTGAAAACATGTCAAAATTCATGTATTCTGGAAGTTACACTAAAAAAGGAGTAAAAGGCCTTCTAAAGGAAGGCGGCACAGCAAGAAGGGATGAAACAGTGAGAATTGTAGAATCATTAGGCGGTAAATTGGAAGCATATTACTGGTGTTATGGTAATACAGATTTTATTGCAATAATGGAATTTCCAGATCACACGACTGTAACGGGGATGGCCCTCAATATTGCAGCTTCAGGTACATTTAATGGGAATATAACACCATTAATTACAGTTGAAGAAATGGATGAAATGGTTAAAGTCAATCTAGGCGATTACAGATTTCCTGGAAATTAAATCGGCGTAAGATCTAACCTTCCACTCCACAAATCCAACCCCCTAATTCTACAAGGGAAGCGTTGCCCTAACTCTAAGACGACCTTATCATCTTCAGAGTTTTCACTAGATTCATCAATTAATTTTAAACCATAATCATCGACGTTCAATTGCCTTCCGTCTCCTAATTGATTAACATGCAACCTCCCTTGAAGAACTCCATCGTCAAGCAAATCGAGGAAAATCCAAGGCATCCTCAACCCTACAACTCTAGCCGGCCATACTTTTTCATTTAATTCTATCTTTTCATTTGAATCTAGAGATCCACCTCTTAACAAATGAAGGTGAAAAATATTTGCAGTTAATTCCCATTCTATAGATTTAGCGATTCTACTATTAGAAGTACAGATTTCTGAGAATTCTTTTACTTCTTTTTCAGAATGCATCCATTCTTCACCTCTCAGAAAAGATTTTAATTGACGATGAACGATTAAATCTGCATATCGACGAATAGGGCTTGTAAAATGTACATACGCGTCTAAATTTAATCCAAAATGGCCCATATTATCAGAAGAATAAAAAGCTCTTTGCAAAAGGTAAAACAGACCATGATCAACAATTCTTCTTGTAGATTCTTTTAAAGAATTGGCTTTTTCTTGGGCAGAACTCAAAGCTTCTAAAATGTTTTTACGCGCTTCAGGATCCAATACATTCTTCAAATAATCTGCAGTATTTTCTTCATCTTTTATTTCTAATCCTGAAATTTCAATATTTCCACTTTGGGCCCAATTGCCTAATAAATCAGCTAATTCAGCTTCATCAGATTGGCCTATTTTTTTAGTACTAGATTGAGGTAATGCAATGCCAATATCCATTTCAGCAAATTTAGCATTTAATTCTTCCACTTCAGGATTGTCAGGCGGAGTATGATTTCTCCAAGGTAAAGGTGCATTTTCTTCACCCAATAAAATTCCGATAGAATTATTAGCTTCAACCATGAAGGCCTCTATCATCTGAGTAGCTTCATTTGGCCATTTAACTTTAATTTCGATATCATCATTCTTCACTCGTGGCCTTAATTCAGAAGAATTTAGATTTAATCGCGTCTGCCTTTTGCGTAATTCTTTGGCTAAAATCATCATATTTTCAAAACGGGGATTTTCTAGTACCTCTTCATAAGATAAATTTTCATTCACAAGAATTAAACTTTCAAAAGCTTCTACATTGCCAACAGTCCAATCATTTTCTATTTCTATTGAAAGTGCCATTGCCAACCTAGGAACTTTTTCTTTTAATGAGCATAAATTATCAGAAAGTTTCGAGGGAAGCATAGGTAAAACGGTATGAGGTAAATACACCGAAGTAGCTCTAGTTTTAGCTTCATCATCTAATGCCGTATTTGGCAAAATATAATGGGAAACATCAGCAATAGCAATCCATAGTGTTTTTTTATTTTTCTCTTCAATTAAACAAACGGCATCATCAAAATCCTTCGCAGTTTTTGGATCTATAGTTACAAACGGCAATTCTCTCAAATCTTTTCTTCCTTCTTTTAAGGCAGTATCTACATCAACATCAGGTATTCTTTCAGAAATTTCAGAAAGTCTAGAATCATAAGTTCTACCAAAAGGATTATCGTTATTTATTCTAAGATGTTTTAATCTCAAATCTAACAATGTAGATGCATCTATCAATCCTTTTTTTATTAATAAAAAAGCAATACACGGGAAAGGATCATCAAATCTTAACTTGGACGAGATAACGGCATATTTTTTTATTTCTCGAATTAAATCAAAATCTTTCCATTTTAAAATAGATTCTTTTTCTGATAAAGAGCATTTTTCAGGAAGATTATCATTATTTATGAGGCAAATCCACACTTTTTCAATCAATAATTGTGAATCATCCAATTCCTTTTCAATATTGAATTCCAGATTGAACTGGTGCCTCCATTCATTTATATTTTGTTCAATTTCACGAATATCGGAGACATTCCTCAAGTTAAAAAAAGAATTTTCACGAAGTATAAACCATTCATTTCTTTTTTTCGAATGAGCTAATATTTCATCAATTTTACTTTTTAATTGTTTATTTTCTTTATCATTTAATTTTAAGTTCTCACTAGATATAAGAAAATCTATTATTATTTTTGAATTCCATTTATTATTCCATAATTCTTCATTTTTTCCAAAGTGTGTTGTAATCCTTTTCCAAAGCTTCTCTTCTGGAGACACGAAGATTTTTTTATTTTTATTTTTTTTGCCCATCATTTAGGTAATAATATCCAAATAGCTACACAAAACAGCGAAAAGCCAAAGATTCTATTAATCAAGATACCAGACGCTTCATCGCTGAATTTTTCTTTAAGTGCACTTCCAAACAAGCCCCACCCAATCCATCCAATTAATTTAATTCCAACATTTAGTGCTACAACAATCATTTTACTAGTAAAAGTACTTCCAAAGACAGTTCCAAAAGTAGTCATTAAGATAAGTAAATGGATGAATGCTTTGCCATTAACAATTTGCAGCATAATTCCAGTGCCAATATTGAGTTTTTCTTCAGAAATATTCTCATTATTTACAGAATGAGAAGTTGAAATGTGATAAGAAAGATAAATAATGTAGAGAACACCAACATAAGTTAATCCAGCCAAAATACTTTTATTTTCTTCAATAAATAAGGCCCCATATCCTACAACAACCCCTAGAATCAACCATCCAACAACCATTCCAGAAATCAAAGGTAAACTATCTTTGAATCCATAGCGCGAACTATGTGCTGCAGATAGTAAATTATTTGGACCAGGAAGAAAAGAAATCGGCAAAGTAAAAGCCAACATGACTACTAATTCTGCCACATCCATTTTGCACCTACAGCGGATAGAACTTATTGTTTATCTGAAATAGAGAAAAAAATAACCCTATCAGAATATAAGCCCATTTCGATAGAGCGTCATGGCTTCAGCAGTAACTGAGTTAGAAGAAATAGCTACACGAATTTATGAGCAATTAAGCACAGGTAAAATCCCTGAGATGTCAATACCTACACGTAGCAAGAATAATATAATATTTGATGAAAAATCAAAAGTTTGGAAATATGGAAACTCCGAGACGACTAGAACGGCAAAAAAATTAGATGGAGCGTATATGCTTCTAAGAACCACATATCTTCTAGATTTTATAAGAGAAATGTCAAGTCAAAGTAAATCATCAACATTGAGAGAATTATATTACATTTCAGAAGCCTGGGATTTAGGTAAATTTCATGCGCAAGATGAATCCAATAAGCTAATTGAGGATTTAGAGATAGTTACACACTTTCAAAGAGAAGATTTCAAGATCCGGCCGGAAGAAGATGGAGCTAAAGTATTGGGAGACGTGACATTAACAGAGATAAATAGGAAGGGCCTGCCAATGAAAATCAATTGCCGAAATGATGTAGGAGATACAGGATACAATATACCTTACAATGTAGAAGAAAACAAAATAACCTTTGATAGTTTTGGCAAATCTACATGTATTATTGCAATTGAAACTGGAGGAATGTTTGATAGATTGGTAGAGAATGGTTTTGACGAAACGCATGAAGCAATTTTAGTTCATATTAAGGGACAACCTGCAAGATCAACTAGAAGATTTTTACAGAGAATGCATCAAGCATCAGGCCTTCCACTTTTATTATTCACAGATGCAGACCCTTGGTCTTACAGGATTTATAGTTCTGTAGCTTATGGGGCGATTAAAACAGCTCATATTTCTCATATTTTAGCAACGCCTTCAGCAAGATATTTAGGAGTTACACCTTCAGATATTATCAATTATGAGTTGCCTGCAGATGAACTTACAGATAGAGACAAAAGTGCATTAAAGTCAATATTAACAGATCCACGATTTAAGAGCAAATATTGGCGTAGCGAAATAGAATTACAATTAGAAATCAATAGGAAATCAGAACAGCAAGCTTTGGCCAAATATGGTCTTGATTTCGTTACGAATACTTATTTACCAGAAAAATTGAAGGAAATGAATATAATATCTTAATCAGCATATTTATCAGCACCTTGAAAGTGCAATGATACATATTCTTCATCCCCTACAACCCAACTATCATGCGGTTGAGGCCCTATGTAAAACAAATCTCCCGGTTTCATTGTGTGAATTTCCCCATCCTTGAATGCGCAAGTAGCTTGTCCCGAAATAACCATTCCAAGATGTTCTATTTCACAAAAATCAGTGCCTGAGAGAGGAGAAACATCAACAGACCATTTCCATCCAGGTTGGTAAGTTGCACGCCCAATAGTCATTCCATCAAATTTAATAATTTCAAATTTACCTTTTTCAAATTTTCTTATTTCATCAGGATTTTCAAATCGCTTTAAGATAATCTCATTCATAATACTCATACAAGCGCATCAGTCATAAGACCTTTGACTTCTTCAATATGGGCATCAATGTTTTCTTTACTCCAAGTTTTAGTTTTTATTGGATCTAAAATATCCACTTGAACATTTCCGGGATAAAAATCCATAGTTTTTGCAGGCCATCTTTTGTGAGCATCATGCAAAATAACTGGAACTATAGGTAACCCAGTAGCAAGAGCTAAATGTACAAATCCTTTTTTGAAAGGCAATAGTTTTCCATCTAAACTTCTTGTACCTTCTGGCCATATCCAAATACTAAGATTATTTTTCTTAACAAAAGAAGATAAATTATCCATTGAGGAAATTGCTTTTTCACGGCTACTTCTGTCAATCATTAAGTGGCCAGAGAGCCAATACATTATTCCAAAAAAAGGAATTTTAATTATTTCTTTTTTCCCAACTCCACACCCTCCATAAGGACAGAGAGCCATAGCAACAAAAACATCTAATGCAGAAGCATGATTCATTACGTAAATTGCAGGTTTAGTTTCAGATATTTTATTATAATTTGAATATTTTATCTTTGTACCTGTAATTCTTGTAATAAAAGGCCCTATTATTTTTCCAGTAAAATTCCCTAATCTAATTCTTAAATTACGAAATGGCAAACAAACAATCATTAAGCATATTGAGATTAAAGACCAAAACGAAAGCCAAATAAATCCAATAATAAAACGTAGACTTAGTGAAATTACATTTACTTTTTTAGCACCCATAGAGCACTAGTCATAAGTTTCTAAAATACTTTCAAATTCTTGTGCGATACGAATATCATTATCTGTAATCCCGCCTTTGTCATGAGTAGTAGTCGCAACAATAACACGATTATATTCACAAACAGTCATATCAGGATGATGGTTAATTTGTTCAGCCACTTCAGCTAATTTATTGATAAATCCTACGGCTTCTTTGAAATCCTTGAATGTAGTTTCTCGTACTAACATTTTGTCTTCAGGATCATAATCCCAAGGGCCAATCATTCTAGTTCGACTTGCAATTTCATCATCTTTTAGTAAACCCATTATTTGTAGGACGAAATGAACACTATTTATCTGTAACTCAACAGCACATTTTAATTACCCTTCAAAATAAGAAGTTATAATGGAAGAAAAACCAGGGACCCTATCTTGGATTTTAGGCAACATGCCCTTTGTTGCAATACTGGAGGGAGGATTCCTTGTTTTATTCGGAATAGCAACATATCTTTATTCTGGCCAATCTTCATTTACAGCATTAATTCCTTCTATTTTTGGATTAGGGATTTTGATCCCAGGATATGTGGCATATTACAATTCAGAAATGTCAAAGCATGCAATGCATGTTACAGCAGTTTTTGCATTAATTGGAATATTAGGGAGCTTAGATTCGATATTAGGATTTTTAGATGGCAATTATAGTCTTCCAAATATTTCTAAAGTAGTTTTATTAATTATTTGTGGAGAATACATATATTTTTGTATTTTATCATTTAGAGCAGCAAGAATGAAGAGAGAGGAAGAAACCTTACAACAATAATGGAAAAATCACAAAGAAATCAGTACGCTATTGGCATATTAATTGCACTTATTTTAGCAATTATTTTCGTCCCTCAAGTCAATTCATTTTGGGAAGAGCATTTTGTTAATCCAATTCAATCAGATGCTTGCGAAGCAGGCGATGTGGATTGTGATAAAACAGGTGCAAAATATAACATTTACAATACAATAGCATACGGATTTTGTTTCTTTTTATTTTTTACAATAATTAATGAATTATTAGAATATAGCGGAATAGTTATAGATGATAAATTTGTCTTTAATTCAATACCTCTATTAATTTTAGGAGGTGTAGTTAGAGTCCTTGAAGATGCAGATGCATTTGAACCTCCAATTCAATACATCATGATATCTCCATTAATTTATGGAACAATAACGGCAATTGCATTATTTTTCATTGCTTTAGGAATTTGGCTGTCTAAGAGCGATCTATCTTCTAAAGAAAAAGCAATTGGCCTAATATCTTTTGCAATAGGGAGTTATGGTCTTTGGTGGTATTTCGCTCCAGGTGAATGGATACATCCATCTTCATGGAGTTTGATTGTGCTTTCTGCAGCAGCACTTATTGCAGAATTTTTACGCAGTAGGCCACTAAAAGATCCAATAATGTTCTTTGGAATATCGAGTACTTTACTAGTAATTTTAGCATATCTAAATCTTGCTCAAAATGAATTAGTTAATCCAGAGATGCTTTGGGATACAATAATAATTGCAGGATTTCTAACGGTATTAATATGGTTTTTAAGTTGGTTTATTTCTAATCGTGGAATTCCTAATGTTATGTTTACAATATTATTTGTTTTATTTTCATTTAACTTATATTTAGTAAGAGAAATAGAGAATAGTTCAGAAATTATAATGTTAATGAGTGTAGGAATTATTATTTCTTTAATGGGAAGTTTCGCATTCCATCATGCTAAATGGACGCCAGTCGCACATATGTTAAATCCACTATATTTGACACTTTATTTTGGGCATTTTATTGACGGCTCAGCAACATTTTTGGGCATTGATAAATATGGTTATGTTGAGAAGCATGTTTTGCCTACTTGGTTCATAGATACATTTGGTACTGCTGTAGTTATGCTGCCTTTGAAATTTTTAGTAGTAACTGGAGTAATAGTGGCATTAGAAAATGAAGAACATAAGGAAAATCAAAAACAGATGATTAGTGTGTTAATTTTATTCTTATTGGCTTTAGGTTTAGGCCCAGGCACTAGAGATATTCTGAGAATAATGTTTGGTACTTGATGTATATGAATCAAGTTAGGAAACCTTAAAGTACTCTCACGAATAATTCACGAGTATGCAGATGTTAAGAAAGAGCCTTGTTGCAATGGCTTTTTTCAGTATTTTACTGTTAGTACAACCAAGTGAAGCTGAAACATCTGAAGATTTCAATGAATTAGATTTATTTTTTTATGGTGATTTAGATAATGGAAATGGTAATGTCTCGACGTTAATGCCAGTTTCAGATACAGATACACAAAGCGACTGCCCGCAGGAAGCAAATAGGCTTTCATGGCCAGGACAAGACAGACAATGGACCAGCGTTGGTAGTTGGATAGTAGATTTGGGCACTCCGGGATCAATTGCTTCTGGAGAACATATGTTCACAATTTGGGCGAATTCAACGCAGGGAACAGTTGAAGATGTTCAATTTAGGATTTTAGTAACAATAGGCGGAGGGGCTCCAGATGGCCAAGCAACCTCTCAATCAAAAACAATTACAGATTCATCAGAGGAAGCTACTAAATTTGAAATATCCTTTGATTTAACAAATGAGTCTTTTAATCAGGATCCAGACGATCCAGACCAATTTGAAGTAGAAATTGAATATTCTGGAGGAGATCCAGGTCAGAATCCAGTAACAGGAGGGCAGTCTACGGAGCAAATTGTAATTTTAACATCTAGTATTGATCATCCAGCAGGCATCACAGAAGTAACGATCAATCATTTTCAAGCAGATTTTCCAATAATTAGCATAGAGGATTCTGCAGAACGAGTAGCAGTATCAGTCACAGTATGGAGTGCTTTTGGAACATCAGATATAGATCCTAATGAATGGACGTTAGGAGTAGTTGGTTCTTCTTCAGGAAATCAAGGATATACTGCAGATTTTAGTAGTAAATCAATGCAAAACGGATCGTACAAAGCTTCTTTTTATTGGCATTATAATGAGGCTCAAGCAATAAGTGATACATATTCTTTCTATATCCAAGCAAAAGATATTCAGGGCAATCATTGGAAAGTATTTTCGAATCAAGATTTATATCTCGTAATACATGGTTATGAAATAGACAATGTAATTTCTCCAGGTAATATTCAAATTAACAATCAAACAGGAATTTCTAAAGTAAAAGCAGGCAATTCATTTACGATTGACATAACCGTTTCAGCAGAAGGCGATCCTTTAGTTGCTTACAATCCAATTCCAGTTACAATAATTTGGGTTTCTGGAGGAAATGAGATAGTATTGTATGAAACTGCAGTATTTGCAACACCAGGAGCATCAGCTTCAACATCTTTTAGATATACATTTGATAGTAATGGTGAATATTTAATCAAAGTAATAATTGATAGGAATAATGTAGTTGTAGAATCAAATGAAAATAATAATGTGGCAGAATTTATTCTTGTAGTTGCAGAACCAGAAAAAGAAGACTTTGTACAATCATTAATTGATGAAGTTACAGAAGGCGGAACCGTAACATTACTAGTTCTTGTTTCAGTTACTTCAATCGTTTTAGCAGGATATTTTGTAACTAGAGGAAAGGAAGAATTAGATTTTGATTGGGAGGAAGATGATGACTTCTAAAATGGATATTAGGGCCTATAAGCCAGCAGACGAAACATTTTACAATTACAAAGATGAAGAAGAAACTCCAAGAGGCAAACATCACAATAAAGAAGATGATGAAGACATTAATAATTCAACAGTTGGACGTTATGCCTCAGGTGAAGATTTCAAACACTGGCCATTCAAAGTAGGAAATGCTATGACTAATAATATTCCAGACGATGTTCAACACAAAGTAAATGATGGCGGAAGTTCGGGATATTCTTCAATGGATCATTTCATGAAAGAAGATAGCGCTAAAGAACAAGCCTGGGTAGACCGTGAAAACGATAGCGTTTTTTCTCTTGCAATTAATAATTGGTTCGGTTTGAAGAGTTATATTTTATCTTTCTTTCCAAAGAAGGAATCTTAACTTTCTTTAGCCATTCAAATTCTGTAGAATCTTCCCATTTTGGTTCTAGTGATGCCAAAAAGTTTTCTAGTTCTCTAACCATCTATAATTCCATCTTCAGTAATTGATACTAAAGCTTCATTTTCAGGTAAATGCGGAGAGTCTACGAGTCGGCAAACACGTTTTCCTGCCTTACCTCTTCTTAAGTATATTCTAAATTTAGAGGTGTGTCCTACAATATTTCCTCCAATAGGTTTTGTAGGATCTCCAAAGAATGCAGCAGGGTTTGATGAAACTTGATTTGTAACAACAACAGCAGCATTGTTTAAATCTCCAAATCTAGCCAATTCAGTCATGTGGGCATTAATTTTTCCTTGCCTATCTGCAAGTGTGCCTCTTCCGATATATTCAGCACGGAATGCACCAGTCAAGGAATCAACAGCCAACATTTTGATAGGGCGTTCTTTTGCAATTTCATTAACTTTTTCTACCATTAGCATTTGTTGATGAGAATTATATGCTCTTCCTACATGTATTTTACTCAAAACGTCATCAGGATCTAAATCAAGAGCTTTAGCCATTGAGATAATTCTTTCAGGCCTGAATGTGTTTTCTGTATCAATAATGGCAACTTCTCCTCCAAGGCCACCTTGTTCAACCGGAAGTTGAGCATTTACAGCTAATTGAAGAATAAATTGTGTTTTACCTGAGCCATATTGGCCATAAAATTCAGTAATAGATTGGGTTTCCACTCCTCCCCCTAATAATTCGTTAAATGCTGCAGCCCCTGTTGTAAGTTTTCCAACAGTAGCTCTTTTTTCCATTAATTCAGTTCCAGTTAGGAAAGATCCAATATTGGCAGCTTTTCTGGCTTCCATTATGAATTTAGAGCATGATTCTTTTCCAATTCCTGTGGCATCCGAGAGGGTGCCAGGTGCTTGCGTTCCTATTGCTTCAAGAGTATCGTAACCAGCTTCTTTTAATTTCTCTGCGATTGCAGGTCCCACTCCAGGCAAATCTTCTACAATTTTTACTTTTGCTTCGCTCATTTATGCCTCCTTATAATGATTAAATCGAGGTTGGAAAATCAAACCTTGATCAGTCAAAGAATCTAATATTTCATCAAGCATAGGTCCATCTATTCCCTCTAATGAAACAGCTATACCTAAATCATCGTAATATATTCCGTCTCCTTCATCTAATTTCTTAATTGTTTCTAATACTTTATTTTCATTTTCAGAAGATTCCAATGCAGGTTGTTCTTCTTTTTCAACAACTTCTTCTTTAGGTTCTTCTTCTACAGAAGTCTCTTCAGTTTCTTCTACATCTTCATTTACTTCTTCTTGATTCACAGAAGTAGTACTTGCAGGTTCAAATTCACCAGTAAAATTAGTTGTTTCAGCAGAATTTGCTTCTCCGTTAGCCAATTTTGTTAAACAATCATATAATAGCGCACTATAATTTTCGACAGCAACAGTAGGATAGAATCCTTTAGCCAATTCAATCCCATCTTTTTCACGAATAGTTAAATTCATTTTATTATATTCATCATCATCAGTACCGAATACTTTTGTTGCATTAATGCGTTTGATTAATTCTTCACAGGCCTTTATTGCCCAATGATTAATTTCGTTCATCGGCACAGCCCTTATACTTTCAGGTTGAACGCTAACATAGGTCCTTTCACTGTCTTCAGGAGTTCTTGCTCTAACTTTTCCAACACAAAGAATAGGCACTCCATTTTCTAATTTAGATAATGCAGCAGCACCTTCAGGATTGTATTGTCCGGCCTGTAAATAGTAAAAATCTCCGTTTGGATCAATAACTCTTGCAGTATAGAAGGGATCACTTTCTGAACCTCGGTTCTCTAATTGATCTAAAACGCCTCCAACTAAGACACGAGATAACTTTCCACCAATTTCTGAAATTAAATAGGTAGGTGAGTATTCTCTATCTTCTACATGTTTTTCTATTGCGCTATTCAATTCTTTAGCTAAGACAAGTACACCAGGTTCTCTTCTTTGTGCCATTTAGCCCTCCAGTGCAGCGAGGAATTGTCGAGCTGCATTTGGTACATCAATTTCACTAGCAGCCTCACAAGATTTAGCAAAAAAGGATAAACCATATTCATCAGATCGTGCAAAACCTCTTAATTTCAAAGGTTTGAGTAAAAGGGCATCTTCCATCTCTTCAACTAAAGCTTCAGGTCCAAAATTTTCTTTTACAAATTCCAAACATGAATCCAAATCTCTTCCAATTAATTTTTCAGTAATTTCTCGATTCAAATATGCAGTACAGGATCCACTTCCATCATCAAAAATCATTTTCACTCTCAAATCAGGTTCAGCATTTTTGCGATCGTCTCCATTTCGAATTAATCTTTTAGTTTCTTTATCTCTAAAAATAAGTCCACTTCCTTCTCTAATATTGAAGACATGACCTTCGACAACGGCATCAGAAGCACCATTACGCTCATCCAATTGAGCTAAAGTGTAATTCATTCCAGCTTCATAATCAGAAAGTGATGGAAGATCGTCTTCTTCCAGCTCCGTAAATTTAGAATATTCTCCAAATTGTAAGTCAGGGCCATTGAATTCTTTAACGTATGCATTTTCTACCAAGTAGGCTTTTCCAGCGACTATATTGTGGTCTTCCCAAGAAGTAAAGCGACAAGTTCCACTTTCATCTCCTATGTTTCCACCATAAATGGTTTTTTCTTCACCTTTTATATTTATTTTACGAGGTTCAACATCTATTACTCGTAATTTAACAGATACATTTCTCATTCCTGGTTTGAGATTCACCACTTCAAATTTTTGTCCAGCTTGCGAATTGTTATTTTTAACAATTCCCAAATCAAGTTCTTTCAAATCATTATCTTCGATTGTTTTTATGACTGCTCGATCTCCGATATTTACAGTAATAATATCATTCCAACTTTTAGTGTATGCGTTTGATATTTCCACAACATCATTTGGTTGAAATTTAAAATCATCATTCCAAAAAGTATATCTTAATTTACTACTTGAATCTCCAATTTCACCTTCGTAAATTGTCTTTTTAGATCCTTCTTTAGTATTGATTTCTTTTTTGTATACTGATACAATCTTAGCTTTGAAACTTACACTATTCTCTCCAGGTCCGACTTGAGCGAGTAGTTTTTCTCCTCCAACACTCAATTCATTTGGATTTCCATAATGTTTTCTTACTATAGATTCTTTCGCTGTAGCTAAATCAATTCCATATTCATCTACATATCTTCTTAGTTCGTTTGCAATTACATTGCGTTCTAGCTTATCTCCGATAGCTTTTACAATATCGTCGATGTGTTTCTCAAAATTAGGTTCGTTTTCTTGCATTAGAGCATCTCCTTGTTTTTTAGATTCGGACTCCACCCAAATCTATCCATTACTACCAGTAAGGGTATATATACTTTTGGGTTTTACTCCTTTTCCCCCTAAATGCCTATAAGGGTATAATGGGGTTTTAACTATCTCAGGGAAGTATTATAATCGGGCCCCTCGTCGCAAAAATAGGTTGATAACTTGAAAGTAGATGAATTAACACCAAGAACAGGTCGTGTAAACATGCCTGTTAAGGTAATAAGTTTGGATGAGCCACGTTCCATGGATAATGGTACAATGGTTTGTGAGGGTTTAGTTGGAGATGAAACAGGTACAGTGATAATGAGTTTCTGGAATGATGAAATAGAAGTAGCTCAAACTGATGTAGTTTTGGATTTGAAGGATGCTAGAGCTAATTTGGTAAGAGGACACATGCGCTTAAGCTTAGGAAAGAAAGGAAGCATGAAAGAATCAGATGCCTCTTTAGATAACATAAAGCAGTCAGTAAATCTTTCGGATCTAGAATATGAGATGCCTCGCATGGGTGGCAGAGGAGGCCCAGGTAGAGGAGGCCCAGGCAGGGGCGGAGGCCGTAAACCTTCTGGACGTTGGGGAGATTTAATGCAGCTCAAAAGAGAAACTGGTAACAAAAAATACTTCAATAGAGATGAAATGACAGAAGAACAAATAGTCGCAGCCATTAAGGAAATGGGAGGCGAGTAACTCTGGCAAGAAGAGGGAGGCATAGGCGCAGAGGTCCAAGTAAAGCGCAACCTCCAGTAAGAAAAGATAAAAAAGTTCAAAAAAGAAATAAGCCAAAGGCAATGTTAGATGAAGGCCGTCGAACAGAAATGATTTATTTTTTAAAAGAAGTAGTTTCAGATGCAGAGGTATCTGACAAATTAGCAGAACCATTTCTAGCATCTTTAGCAGCTAAAGGCTCAAGAGAATCAGTAAATAGTGCAGTAGAATTTTTAGATTCAAAAATAGAAGAAGAATTTATTTCTGAAGATGTGCGCGATCCAATCAAAAAAATAATGAGACGTTTTACCAAATATCGTTAAATGAGTACAATTCCTAGAAGAAGTACTTTAGGACATCATTGGAATTTAAAAGAAAACATAATTTTTCTAAATCACGGTTCATTTGGAGCATGCCCTATTGAAGTTCTTGATTATCAAAACAAATTAAGAAAGGAATTAGAAAGCGATCCAGTAAATTTTTTCGACGTTACTTCTAAGCTGTTATGGGCAGACGCAATAGAAATATTTTCAAATTTTATTAATGCAGATAAAAAAGGCTTAGTTTTTGTTCCAAATGCAACATCAGGAGTCAATACAGTTTTACGTTCAATAGATCTAAAAGAAGACGATGAAATACTTATTTTAGACCATACTTACCAAGCTTGTTGGAATACAGTTGATTTTGTTACGAACAGAACAGGTGCAAAGACAGTAATTGCTGAATTACCTCATCCTATTGAAAATCCAGAACAAGTAATTCAAACAATTTTGAATCACGTTACAGAAAAAACAAAGCTAGCATTGATAGATACAGTAACAAGCCCAACAGGCATTAGATTGCCATTTGAAGAAATTGTAAAACAACTTCAATCTAAAGGAATAGATGTATTATTAGATGCAGCACACGGCCCAGGAATAGTCCCATTAGACCTAGAAAAACTACAGGCAGCTTATGTTGCAGGTAATGCACACAAATGGCTCTGCACTCCAAAAGGAGCGGCCTTTCTTCATATTAGAGAAGATAAGAGAAATCAAATCCGTCCTCTTTCAATCAGCCACGGTGCATCAGTAGATGGAAATATAGATGAAAAGATACGTTTAGAATTTGATTGGACAGGCACTCAAGACATAACGCCATGGTTATGCATTCCTAAAAGTATAGAATTTATTAGTAGATTAGTAGAAGGCGAATGGTCAGAAATTATGAGGCATAATACAGATTTAGCAATAAATGCACGAAACATTCTTCTTGACGTATTAGGCACTCCCAAATTATGTCCAGATTCAATGATAGTGGGTTTATCTGGCGTAGTTTTACCAGAAGCAAATGTACCTATAACTTCAGTTTTAGAACCTGATCCTCTTCATACCTTATTATATGAAAAATACAACATACAAGTACCTGTTTTTGGTTGGCCATACCATAATAGGCGCTATCTTCGCACAGCATCTTATCTTTACAATTCGTTGGAAGAATACGAGTATTTGGCAGAGATTCTGAAAAAAGAAATTTGACCGGATATTTTTAAAACAGGCAATTGTGCATTGAACATCCATGAATTCGGACGACGAGAAATTTGAGGATTTGCCAGAAGGTGAATTAGAGGAAGAAGAATTGTCTGAAGAAGAAGAATCTGAAGAGGAAGAAATAGATCCAGATGCTCCTCTTCGTCAGCCTATTGTTGCAGTTCTAGGACATGTAGACCATGGAAAAACATCTCTTCTTGATTATGTAAGAGGAACTGCCGTAGTCAAAAGAGAAGCTGGAGCAATAACACAACACATAGGAGCTACAGAAGTGCCATATGATACAGTTTCAAAGATATGTGGCCCTTTATTGAAAGAAGGAACAACAAATTTACCAGGATTACTCTTCATAGATACGCCAGGTCATCATTCATTTTCAACATTGAGATCTAGAGGCGGTGCTTTAGCAGATATTGCAGTGTTAGTTGTGGATATTACTGAAGGATTTAAGCCACAAACAATAGAGTCCATCAATATTTTGAAACAACATAAAACTCCATTTATTTTAGCATTAAACAAAGTGGACAAGTTACCAGGTTGGAGAACAACTTCAGGTTCGTTTTTGGCTAATAAGGCAAATCAGAGTCAGACTGCTCAACAAACATTCCAAACAAGAATGTATGAAATAATAGGAGAACTTGGAACTCATGGTTTTGATTCAGCATTATTTACAGACATTCAGGATTTCCAAAAGACTATAGCCTTAATTCCTACATCAGTAAAAGATACGGGCGAAGGCGTTCCTGAGTTATTTATGATTTTAATGGGGTTGGCTCAAAGATATCTTAGAGGCAGATTATTGTTAGATGATGGTTCATCAGAAGGTACTGTTCTCGAAATTAAAGAAGAAAAAGGTCTTGGAAAAACACTCGGCGTAATTATCTATAATGGGATATTGAAAGCTAGCGATACCTTGATCATCGGTGCACAACCAGAACCAATAGTCACAAGAGTTAGATCTTTGTTAAGGCCAAAACCATTAGATGAAATTAGAGACCCTCGTCAACAGTTTGATTCAGTAAAAGTAATAGGTGCAGCAGCAGGATTGAAAGTAGTAGCTCCAGACATAGAAGGAGTTGTTGCAGGAGCTCCATTCTATAGTGCTTCTTCAGAAGATGAAATTGACGCCGCACTAGACAGACTAACAGATTCAATGAAATCAAATGTAAAATGTACAGATGAGGGAGTAGTTATTCGCGCAGACGCTATAGGTTCACTAGAAGCATTAGCTTACGAATTATCGGCTGTAAACATACCTATTGTAAAAGCAGTAGTAGGCGACGTATCTAGGAGAGATGTAGTTACTGCAGACCCATCAGATGAAGAATACAGAGCAATTTTGGCATTTAATGTTAAAGTACATCCAGATGCTAAGAAAGAACTTCATGAAACAGGCGTCAAAATCTTTGAATCTGATATAGTTTATAGATTATTGGAAGATTATCAAGAATGGAAAGAGAAAATAAAAGATAAACAAGCACAACATTTGAGAGAAGATTTTTCTCATCCAGGTAAGTTTGAAATTTTAGAAGGCCATACATTTAGAACTCGCGATCCGGCAGTAGTGGGAGTGAGAGTACTTGGTGGACGTATTGCCCTTAATCAGGCAGTACTTAGAAATGATAATTCAGTAGTGGGACATATTCGTTCACTAAGGTCTGGAGAACAGGTTTTGAAAGAAGCTTTGCAGGGAGATGAAGTAGCTATAGCAATAAGTGAAGCTACAGTCGGCCGTCAAATATCTGAAGGCGATGTTCTCTATATTGAAATGGATGAACGTGCAATTTTAACTATAAGAGAAGCAGGAGTAAAGTTAGACCCTTTAGAAGAAGATATAATCACAGAAATGCAGAAAATCAAGAAAAAGGATCAACCTTTTTGGGCAAGATAGTTACTTATTTTGAAGAATTAAACCACGGAATCAATATCGAAGTATTGGATTTGTATTGAAGATATTCAGGATATTCAGCATATTTTTTGTCAGCCGAAGCTTCTAGGAAAGGTAATCCACTTACAAATATCAACAAGAACGCAGTCCAAAGAGGCCCTATGATTGTCCATAATGGAGCGCCATAGGTATAACAGAAAATGAAAATACCAAACCATAGAACAATGTTTCCAAAGTAATTAGGATGTCTACTATATTTCCAAAGTCCAGTATTACACCAATTCTCACCATGTAATTTATGATTAAATTTAGTATAATCAGACCAGGATTCTATAATGAATCCAATTCCAAACATTGCAATTCCTATGATTCCAATTGTATTTAGTTCAGTTGGCGAATCTAGACTATTGAAATAAATTACAGGCAATGAAGTCAAAAATACCCATAACATTTGATAAACCCAGAATCCGAAGAAACTCCAAAATTTAGATCTAAGTTCATCAAAACGATTATCCTCTCCCCAAACCATAATTCTGTAAGTTAGATAGATTCCCAATCTTAAAGACCACAAAGCCAGCATAAGGGAAGCTAATATTTTCGGGAACGTGTAATCTCCGCCTAACCAGAGAGTAAAGATGGCTAAAACTAAAAAATTAGAAGTGCCTGCAAAATCTGTAACTTTGTCAATCTGCAGCTTGTAAGCTATAGCAAAAAAGCTCAATTGCATACAAACTGTGATTAACAGTGAAACTAGAATAAAATGTTCGTCGTTTTTTATAAACTCAGTCATCTCGAGGTTTGGCCTCGTTCACCTTTAATTCTCGACCATCGGCTTCATGTCCGTTTAAGGCCTCAATTGCTGCTGCAGCATCATCAGAACTTCCCATTTCGACAAATCCAAATCCGCGGCTTCTACCGCTCATGCGATCTACAATAACTTTCGCATCAGATACTTCTCCGTGCTCTTCAAAAAGCTCTCTTAGTGTGTCGTCTTTGAAAGACCATGGCAAGTTTCCTACATAGATATTATTACTCATTTCTTAAATCCTGTCTTGTTATACAAGACGACCTTCCAGAAAGACCTCCATTTAAGGATTATCGCTTAAAATTCGTTTCCTAGCTCTCTTCTGGTCTGTCCAGGGTCAATAAATGGTAAAACAAATGCAATAAGCAGCTGACATGTCCCCCCAATCATAATGGTAGTAGTATATGTGAAATTTTCTTCAAAATATCCTGCCATCTTAAGTCCAAATAGGGCGCCAAAATTCAAAAGAGCCATATACAAAGTAAATTGGGTAGCTCCAACCTTTGGCCAAGTCACATTCATGAATAGAGAGATCAAAGAAATTCCCATTGCAGCTCCAAAGAAAGGATATATGATAATCAACCAAGTCATGACAGTTCTATTCTCCCACAAGTCTTCAGCCAATGCAATAGTAAAGATAGATAATCCCGTTAGAATAGCGAATAAACTAGCAATACGTCTCGCTCCGAACTTATCTGCAATTACTCCGCCAATTATTGTTCCAGCGATTCCTGCAGTTACAGCCCATCCTCCGGTAACGGCAATATATTCAGTATCGCTCCAGCCTAATTGTTGAATGAAAAGTACATTTAAGACAGGAATTAAAAATTCCCAGAAATAAGTAAGCATAGCTAATAGCATTCCAATAAGTGGAGCCCTAAGGGATAATGCTTTGACAATATCACTCTTTACTGGAGCTAAATCGAATGCTTGTTGACCAACTGTGTTATTTCTTAAGAAATAAAAGTAGGCCGCACCAGAGGCAATAGTAATCAAGAGAACCAAGCCCCTGGACGCAGCATCTCCAATAGTTAATAACAAAAATAGATATAAAGCAATTAAAATTCCAAAATCAACTCCAAGAGATTGAGGAGTATGAGTTCCCATATCCCAGCTTACTTCCTTTATTACTTTATCTTGAGTTTTAGTTGTTTTCGGTTCATCTTTTGCTTTAATAACAGCTTTACCTTCAGTCCATGGAAATAGTTTTTCACCAGGTCTTTCTCTGATAAAGGCAGGTAAACACATAATCAATAGTAGCATTGGTACAGTCAAGAACAATCCTCCTGCAATACCTAAGGATCCAATAAAGTAACCAATACCTGCCCCACCAACCATTGTACCGAAACGTTTAGCTCCGAACATGAAACCATTAATTTTCCCAAACTCTTCTGGACTTAAGACATCTACAGCTAAACCATCCACAGCAACATCTTGCAACGAAGCAAAGCAGTTATGGAAGAAAAGCAGTCCAGTAAGAAATGCAATTTCACTTTCAATTCCAGGCACTAATGCGATAATTACAACAGTAATTACCATTCCTGCTTGTGCACCTAGTATCCAAGGTCTACGGCGGCCCATTGGTAAATAATGGTAATTATCAACGAAAGGACCCCATAAGAATTTGAAAACCCAAGGTAAGTAAACCCAGAACAACATATTGCCGATTTCAGCAGCAGTAAATCCTTGTTGAGCTAAATATGCAATCAAAGTATATGAAATAAACCCAGAAGGTATTCCTTGTGCAACATAAAGTGAGCAGAGAGTAAGGGCTTTAGCACTCATGCCAGCAAACATAGTGGTCATTAAGTTAGGTTGACCTGCAGCATCGCCTTCATCTTCCCAGATAAATTCATCATCACCAGCTTCTTCAACTTCTACATTACTTTCAGATCTTCTTTTTTGCGTAAAAATATATCCTGTTGCAGCCATCGAAAGAAGAATTATAGGTAAGAATAACATTCCTGCAAGGTCAGTTAAACCTTCAAGTAAGAGACTAGCTGGTCTATTTTCATCTAAATAAACAACCGAAAAACTACTTACAGCAGACATAGATTCTCCATTTTCTAGAACTAGTCTTGCAGACAAAGTAATAGTTTGGTTATTTTCAACAATTAAGTCAGAAGGAATTGGTAGCTCCCATGTGGCCCAATTTCCTTGTGTTGAAGTATCAGTGGCAGAATACCATTCACTTGCACCAAATTTAATTTGAATTCCTCCGCCGTTTGTTGGTTTGTTTGCAGTAACGGCAGTCCCTTTCAGCACATCATTTTTGTATATCTTAGGTTTAACTGGAACCATAGTTCCATTAATTTCTTCCATGTCATATTCTAAGCTCCAATTTACTGAAACTTCAGGATCTATTTTTCCAGCAATTTCAACGAATACTAAGGGATCTGCTTGACCATATCCATATTCATTGTCAGGTCTAGTTTCAAGCAAAGAACAATTGTTAGAAGCTGCATCAGGATCGTCATCAAGGATTTCCCTTTCAATAGCATATCCTGCAATTAAGGTATCTTTTACTTCAGCAGGAGTTAAGTCTGGATTTGCTTCTAAAGTCAGAGCAACTATTCCAGCCATTAGTGGAGTAGCCATACTAGTTCCGCTCTTACTCGTATAGCCAGTTCCAGTTCCTTGATTAGGAGCCATAATGTTGCTGCCTATAGTGGCAACATCTGGTTTGACTCTTCCGTCTGAAGTGTATCCTCTAGAACTGTAAATTGCTAAACTTAAATCCTTATCAAGAGAACCTACAGTTATTGGCAGCCTTGAATCGCCAGGTGAATCAATAGTGTTACAACCAGCACCAGTAGCAGATCCAAATTCATTTCCAGCACTTAAAGTTACAACAAGACCAGATTCAACAGCAGCATCTACAGCTTGGCTCCATGCTGAACTTCCATCATTATCGATATGGAATTCAACTTGTTGCTCACCTAAACTAGAAGTCATTACTCTAATATGGGGTGTGACTTGTTTTTGATTTGCAATAGTCCATTCTATACCTCTTATGATATCTTCAATATCGCCATCACAACAAGATAATACATTTACTAAGTTTGCTTTTGGAGCAACTCCAATATGGGGAGTACCGTCTGGAGCTGTTTCACCAGCACCAGTTCCAGCAGCAATGCCAGCTACATGAGTACCATGAGTTCCACTGTCTAGAGATTCACCAGGTAAACAAGGTGAACAAACTAAAGTATCTTGAGCGGCGTCATAGTAGGCAACGACTTTCATATCATCAAATGTGAATTGATTATCATCCATATCATCTAAGCCAACGTGAGCATTATCGACACCAGTATCTACAATAGCAATGGAAATCCCTTCACCATATATGCCATGATTCAACCAAACATCATCAACACCCATTGCAGGCACTGCATCAGCCATATCAGGTTCCGCTTTTCCAATATCATCTAGCATAACAACCCCGTCCCAATTTGCAACTTCAGAGACCCTCTCTCTAGACATTGTAGTTCCAATTAAGTCGATAAATTGAGCACGAAATGTTACTTCAATTCCAGCATTTTCTAGTCTTTGAACGTCATAATCAGTTGGGTGATGATTATATCTTACGAATACACGAGCCTCTCCAGCGTTGAAGAATTGTTCACCTTGAGCAAGCTTCCAAATCAATAAATCCGAGATACCGTCGTGATTTTTATCTCTAGAATAAACGTCCCACCAATTAGATTCATAACTAGGTGATTTTTCTTCAGCAGATAGACTAACAAAGCCGGTGCTCAGAAGTAAAAATATCACGATTCCTAAAGCTATAGCTTTGTGCTGCATATAATTAGAGATAGGACTTTGATTAAAGAACTTACGATTTCATGGAATTTTCAATTCCACTTCGTACCCGTACAGCCATTCCTTGCTGACCCAATTCTATTTCTTTTGGGGCAACAATCAATTTTCCAAAAGCAACTAAATCGTCATTTGGAGTTACCACAATACATTCATCCATACATTTTAGATTAGAATCAATATTCTCAATAAATTTACAAAAAACACTTTTTCCTTTTCTATTAAATTCAGCAGTTTCTGAATCTACAATAACGCGGAATTTCGGAGATTCTGAAAAACCATGTAATAATTCAGCTCCTTTTTTTTGTAATATAAACATTCCTCTTCTATGTGATAATGACGCTACATGCTCACCATTCAAAAGTAAGTTTCGAAGTCTTTTAGTTTTTCTACTTATTACTAATTCGGTTTCTCCATCTGTAAATTTTTCCCCATTTCCTTCACCAAATTGGTAATCTAAAATAGTTTTGACACGTTTAATATCCCAATTTTGCATTTTTAACCCGACGATATCATCTTGCAATAATCCTGGATGAAATGGATATGTTTCAGAGAGATGGTTAGGCATTTTTCCAAAATAGGGGTGATTTATATCTCCAGTCTTGAAGGAATTTGCAAGTTTAGAAAAAATAGGCCTAATATCAGATTCTTGACCAGTTTTTATTGGAGTCTTATATCTGTATGAAGGTTCAAACTTTTCAATCCAACCAATTTCTCTTTTTAAAATAGGAAAGACTTTCATTAAAGCAGGAGAAGTTCTTAGTCTATTTTCAACTAATTCCCATAATAAACCATCATGAATGGCTTGTTTAACTCTTCTGATTTCAGTAAAAGATACAATTAGATTATGTTTAGCTATAATTTTTTGTCGTTTCTTTTTTTCCATTCCTTTTAGTTCATTAATAGAAAGACCAGGTGCTGCAGAGAATTCACTTGGGAACTCTTCTAATTCTTCTAAATTTCTAGTTCCCCATGTAAACATTAAACTATCTCGGGAAGCAAATTTTGCATAACTTGCACTATCAAAAACATCACATCCTAGGAATGAAGCTAAAGCAAAAAGCATAGGGTGTCCACAACCAAAAAGATGAACCGGTCTTGACATATCAAGTCCTTTTTTTGCAGCAATAATTACTTCACTTAATTTTTCAAAATTATTTCTTTCCATCAAAGGAACAACACCTCCAATAGGAAACAATTCAGCTTTAGTTTGAGATGCCATTTGGGCAGCCTTCAATCTTAGGTCTAGATGTCTACCACCCTGTATGGGAGCTGCGAGAAACATAGATTCTTTGTTTTTGTCAGATTCTTCAATTCTTTTTTGGGTTTCTTCCAATTCTTTTTTAGCTTCTTCAAACCTAGTTTCCGGTTCACAAAAAACATCTAATACAGTTCCAATATCAACTCCAATTTTCTTTTGAAAATTAAGGATTTCGTCAGGTTGCATGTCTATTTCCCCATAAACATGAGATTGGAAGGTACCACTATCAGTCATAATAGGTCCAGACCAGTTAACCAATCCATGAACTCCTTCTTTTTCTGCAGTTTCTTTTAATTTAGGGTTTTTATAAATAATATAACTGTTAGTAATAATTCCTTGAGCACCACATTCTTTTAATTCATCCATAGAGAGCGTTAGGATCTTAGGATTAACAACAGGCAATAAAGTAGGAGTATTCAATACGCCATGTTTGGTTTTAATTTTACCAAGTCTTGCTAGTCCATCTCGTTTATTGATTTCAAACAATATATGTTCACGAACAAACCTTTATTTGAATCCATGTTCGCTGATTAATATGTCAGA
>Ga0066826_10000104_pt1 | contig 37339 bp, 31 predicted proteins | sample ETNtaG_12_FD_65496 | JGI IMG/M metagenome (GOLD analysis project Ga0066826, IMG submission 65496) | Marine microbial and viral communities from oxygen minimum zone, Eastern Pacific Ocean - ETNP201306SV49 | ecosystem: Environmental > Aquatic > Marine > Oceanic | place: Pacific Ocean: Eastern... | reverse complement strand
CGTATCAAACTGCAGGTACACACCGTCAGGGATTATCCGAACGATGTCTGTCGTTATGAGTTGGTCTGCGCCAATGGCAAAGATCTACCGATCTTCGCACCAGGGGCGCATATTGATTTATTCACCGGGCAGGGGTTGCGCCGCTCATACTCACTGGCTGGTGACCCTGCACTGCGTGACCGTTACGTATTGGGAATTCGTCGCGAACGCCCCAGTCGCGGTGGTTCGGACTGGTTGTTGGATACCCTTGCGACAGGGGACCTCATCGATGCGTCCTTGCCGACCAATAATTTTCCGCTCGACGGTGAGGCATCACGCCATACCCTGATCGCGGGCGGCATTGGCATTACCCCGATGATGGCTATGGGTCATCTACTGCGCCGGGAGAGAGCATCCTGTCATCTGCATTTTTGTGCGCCAGACGAACAACGCGCTCCCTTTGTTGATGAAGTGCGTTCGATTTTTGGTGACAACCTCACACTGTATTTCGACGGGGGTGATCCCGCCCGAGGGATTGATCTTGGGATGCTATTAGAGAATCCATCTGCCGGGGAGCATGTTTATGTTTGTGGGCCACCGAGCCTGGTATCGAGTGTGCGTGAACGCACAGTCGATTGGCCACTCGGTACTGTGCATTGGGAGCAATTTACTGCTGCACCGCCCGCCATTGATGTGCATAACGAAGCCTTTGAGGTCATGCTTTCGCGACGTCAGATGCGTTTGTCGATTCCGGCTGAACAGAGCATTCTGGATGTGGTGCGTGCTGCTGGGATCGCCGTGGAATCCTCCTGTGAGAGTGGTTTGTGTGGGTGCTGTAGAACCCGGTTGCTCAGTGGTACTCCAGAGCACCGTGATGTGGTTCTTACGGATACCGAGAAAGGCTCCGCCGGGGAGATCATGATCTGTATCTCACGCGCCCGAGCGGGCGAGATGCTAGTACTTGATCTGTAACCCAGGCCCTGCGCAGGAGACCTTCCGAGCCAGGGTTACGCTTGTGACTGCGCCAACATTTGTGGAATGGTGTGTTCCCAGCCAATCGCCATTATGTGCACGCCACGGCTGACTGAACGTAATTCACGAATCGTACGGGCAGCAATATCGATGCTGACCTGAGCTACCCGGTCCTTATCATCACCGGCATCGGCAATCTGCTGAATCAGATGGTCTGGGATATCTACACCAGGAATGCGTTCGTTCATATATTGCGCCATTTTGACGGACTTGATCGGGATGATTCCGGCCAGTATAGGTCTGGGAGAGTGCGCTTTATTGAGAAATGCGGCAAAGGCCTGGACATCATAAACTGCTTGCGTCTGAAAGAACTGCGCTCCCGCGTCGGCCTTGCGGTGCAGATTCTCGATTTCTGCATCTAGATCACTGGCTCCAGGATTCGCCACGGCACCGACAAACAGGTGTGGACTGGCGTTCAATGCGTTGCCGTTCAGGTCGGTTCCGCTGTTCAGCGCTTGAGCTGCTTCAAGTAATTGGGAGGCAAAGAGGTCAAACACCGGCTTGGCATCAGGATGGTCACCATTTTTCGGTGGGTCACCACCCATGAAGACTAGATTCGATATTCCCAGTGCGGCGGCACCCAGGATGCTGGCCTGAAGGGCAAGACGGTTCTTATCGCGTGAGGTCATCTGCACGATCGGTTCAACGCCTTGGTCGAGCATCAGGTGGCCAACCGCCATTGGATCCATGGCCATGCGGGCAGCGTGGGATTCGGTCAGGTTAATGGCGCAGACGTGCGGTTTGAGCAGAACTGCTTTCTCCAGAAGAAGTGTCAGGTCCACCCCCTTGGGTGGCGTGAGTTCACTGGTGATCACAAAATCCGATGATGCCAATGCCGTTGAAAGGTGACTCATGCTGGTTGCTCTCCCTGAGAAAATTCGCGGTGGGTCAGCCCCAACCGGTCTGACCTGAATCATAGGGCCCTGGCCCCATTCGTCAACTATCCGATCCGACATTGGACTGTTTATGATCGCCATAGGTATTAATCTGGAAAGTAATATCAGGGGACGAGGGCTATCTCCGGTAGAATTGCGATCCGCGAAAATATTCCCATTGCCAGGCGCGATTGCTGTTGCGCCTAGCCCTATGTTTAGCCTGCTCGATGAAAAAAATTGAAAAGCTCCTGATAGCGAATCGAAGTGAAATCGCAATCCGGGTAATGCGTGCCGCGGCCGAACTGAATATGGCCAGTGTGGCTATATATTCTGAGGAGGATCGGTTTGCACTGCATCGATTCAAAGCCGCAGAGGCCTATCGTATAGGCAAAGACTGTTCGCCGGTACAGGCGTATCTGCAGATAGACGAGATCGTGCAGGTGGCGGTGCAGTCAGGCGCTGATGCGGTACACCCGGGATACGGGTTCCTCTCTGAGAGTCCCGAATTTGCTAAGGCCTGTATCTCAGCCGGGCTGGTATTCATTGGACCCTCCCCCGAAGTGATGAGTCGACTGGGAAATAAGGTTCAGGCCCGCACCCTGGCCCAGGAGAATCAGGTGCCGGTGATGCCGGCCAGTGACGCACTTCCCTCAGATTCTTCTGCGGTTCGGGCAATGGCCAGCGCCATCGGTTATCCACTCATGCTCAAGGCTTCGTGGGGTGGTGGGGGCCGCGGTATGCGAGTCATTGAAAGCGAAGCCGAACTTGACGCCATGGTCGAGATCGGCCGGCGTGAGGCCGACACCGCGTTTGGCAATGATGAGGTCTATCTCGAGAAACTGGTGCGCCGGGCCAGACACGTTGAGGTGCAAGTGCTGGGGGATCAGCAGGGCACCCTGGTGCACCTGTTTGAGCGGGACTGCACAGTCCAGCGCCGCAACCAGAAAGTCGTTGAGCGTGCTCCCGCATTTTTTCTAACAGACGCGCAGCGTGAAACTATCTGCGAATCCGCTTTACGTCTTTGCAAAGGCGCTGGTTACCACAATGCAGGTACGGTGGAGTTCCTGCAGGATGCCGATACTGGCGAATTTTTCTTTATCGAAGTCAATCCGCGCATTCAGGTAGAGCATACTGTCACTGAAGAGATCACGGGTATCGATATTGTCAAAGCCCAGATCCGAATTGCGCAGGGCTATAGCATAGGTACGGAAGAATCCGGAGTTCCCCCGCAGCAGCAGATTATGATGCGGGGTCATGCCATGCAGTGCCGGATTACCACTGAGGACCCGGAAAACAACTTTATCCCGGACTATGGCGAGGTCGATACCTACCGCAGCCCCTCAGGTTTTGGGATTCGTTTAGATGCGGGTACCGCTTACACAGGTGCGCGCGTCACAAGGCACTATGATTCTTTGCTGGTCAAGGTAACCGGACGGGGAAATTCCCCACAAGAGGTTGTCCAGCGCATGCTCCGGGCTTTACGTGAGTTTCGGGTCCGTGGGGTGAATACCAATATGCCGTTCTTGATTGGCTTGTTAAGCAATGAAGATTTCTGTAACGCTAATTACACCACACGCTTTATTGACGATACGCCAGACCTGATGACATTCCCGCGCCGGCGTGATCGAGTCACCCGCCTGCTGCGCTTTATTGGCGATATCACCATCAACGGTAATCCGGAAGTTGCGGGGCGGCGGCTGCCGCTCTCACCGCGTGTACCCCGAATCCCGTTGATCACAGAAGAGCCGCTGTTACCCGGCAGCCGCGAGCGTTTGTCTGAACTTGGGCCCCGGGGCTTTGCCCGCTGGATGCACGATCAACCGCAGGTGCTCATAACTGATACTACCTTTCGGGACGCACACCAGTCGTTGCTCGCAACCCGGGTCCGCAGCTATGACCTGATTGCGGTAGCCGATGCCTACGCCAGGATGCTGCCACAGTTGTTCTCAGTGGAGTGCTGGGGTGGTGCAACCTTTGATGTCGCGATGCGTTTTCTCAACGAGTGCCCATGGCAGCGCTTGGCGGGACTGCGCGAGCGTATGCCTAACATTCTCACGCAGATGCTGTTGCGTTCCTCGAACGCCGTGGGCTACACCAATTATCCCGACAACGTCGTGCGGTATTTTGTTGAACAGGCTGCGGCCGGCGGTGTCGATATCTTCCGGGTATTCGATTCTCTCAACTGGGTTGAGAATATGCGTGTGGCCATTGATGCGGCGGGTGAGACCGGTAAGTTGGTGGAGGGTGCCATCTGCTTCACCGGCAATCTCAGTGACCCACAGTGCACCAAGTACAACCTGGACTATTACCTTGATCTTGCGCGACAGCTTGAAGCCGCTGGGTCGCATGTCCTGGGCCTCAAGGACATGGGGGGACTGTGTCGACCGCAGGCGGCCCGGGACCTGATCTTGGCATTGAAAAACGAAGTATCGATACCAATCCATTTTCATACCCACGACACCAGTGGCATAGCAGCTGCCAGTGTCCTGGCAGCAGTAGAAGCCGGAGTTGATGCAGTTGATTGCGCCATGGACGCGATGAGCGGCCTGACCTCACAACCTAACCTTGGCTCCATCGTGGAAGCGTTACGGCATGGGCCGCGTGATACGGGGCTGGATGCCGATGCCATCCGTGCACTATCGCGCTACTGGGAGGCTGTGCGCGAAAATTACGCGGCGTTCGAGAGTGAGGAACGTTCTGGTGCGTCAGAAGTGTATGTTCACGGTATGCCAGGCGGACAGTACACTAACCTGCGCGAGCAGGCGCGCTCACTGGGGCTAGCAGATCGCTGGTCCGAGGTGGCGAATGCCTATGCGCAAGTGAATGATCTTTTCGGCGATATCATCAAAGTGACGCCGACCTCGAAAGTGGTTGGTGACATGGCGTTGATGATGGTAACGAACGGACTCAGTCGGGAGAACATCGAGGATCCAGGTTATCCCGTGGCGTTTCCTGAATCTGTCGTCTCGCTGTTCCGGGGCGATATCGGTCAGCCCTACGGTGGCTTCCCCTCAGCCTTGCAGAAAAAGATTCTGGGTGATCAGGCGCCATTGATCGAACGCCCGGGCGCCGTTTTGCCGCCGGCGGATCTTGATGCCATGCGCAAAGAGGCTGAGCAAGGGATCGAGCGTGAACTGTCAGACGTCGAATTAGCATCGTACCTGATGTATCCACAGGTTTTTGTTGACTACGCCAAGGCCCGCCAGCAGTACGGCGACATGACGGTTGTGCCGACCCAGGTATTCTTCTACGGAATGGAATCAGGCCAGGAGATCACCATTGAACTTGCCTCGGGCAGTACCCAGATCATTCGCTTCCTTGGTTTGAGTGAGCATCATGATGATGGCCTGCGGACAGTCTTTTTTGAAGTTAACGGCCAACCGCGCCAGATCAGAATCGCTGACCGTACTCACGAAGTCAGTCGCGAGGTACAACCCAAAGCTGACCCTGCCGATCCGAATCAGGTAGGCGCACCGATGCCGGGGTTGATTGTCCAGATCAACGTCGCACCGGGCGATGTGGCAAAGGCTGGAGATGTGCTCATGATTATTGAGGCAATGAAGATGCAGACCAGCGTCCGGGCCGAGCGTGATTGCACGATTGATAAGGTCAAGGTGGAGCCCGGTCAGCAGGTAGATGTCAAGGATCTACTACTGGAGTTTGATTGAGGCTGCCAGTGTCGGGTGGCTTTGCTATCCTTGCCTCCTCAACTGGCCACACCAATAGATCAGACGCGTGAAGGCCGACATTGTCATTATCGGCGGCGGCATTATCGGTTCCAGTATCGCCTATCACCTCCGGAAGTTGCCCGGTTCAGGTACGGTACTGGTGCTCGAACGCGACCCAACCTACACCAATGCTGCTACGCCGCTCGGCAACGGCGGGATTCGCCGGCTTTTCAGCCTGCCGGAAAACATCCAGATGGCAGGCTATGGCCTTGTGTTTTACCGTGATTTCGCACACCAGATGGCGCTCGCCGACCAAAGTGAGTGTGTGGATATCGGTTTCAGGAGGCAGGGATATCTTTTTATCTCGGATTGCGGTCGGTCTGCACAGATGGAGACTAATTTCCGATTACAGGAGGAGATGGGTGTCGAGGCCGAACTGCTGCAGCCAGCCGCATTGCAACAGCGCTTCCCGTCACTATCCATCAGTGGCATCGATCTTGCAGTGTTGTCGGATCATGACGGTTGGATAGATCCTTATGCGGCGTTGATTGGATTTCGTCGCAAGGCAATTGAACTGGGCGCGCGCTACCTCAAAGCGCAAGTTGCCGACCTGATGGCAAAGGGTCCGGCGGTGCGCAAGGCTGTACTGGCGGATGGCAGCACTGTTGAAGGTGACGTGTTCGTTAATGCAGCCGGCGCCTGGTGCACGGAGCTTGCGGCGACCGTGGGTCTTGAGCTGCCGGTGGAACCGATGTCGCGGGAGAGTTATTTTTTCCGCTGCAGTCAGCCGATCGAAGCGCTGCCGTTCATCAAGACTGAATCCGATCTTGCTTTTCGCCCTGAGGGTGGGGGCTATGTTGGCGGGGTGCCGGACTGGGATGAGCCGCCAGGCTGGAATTTCAACGTATCGCCCAGCCGTTTTGAGGAAGTAGTGTGGCCGGCCCTGGCTGGGAGGATTCCATCAATGCAGTCCGTCAGGCTTGAGCGCAGCTGGCGTGGACACTATGCCCGCAGCATACTGGACTATTCGCCTATTCTGGGCGCGTGGACCGGAGGCCTTGAGAACTTTTTTCTCGCTAATGGCTTTTCAGGTCACGGCATCATGCATGCCCCTGCAGTGGGTCGGGGCCTGGCCGAACTCATTGTCCAGGGTCGTTATGCCAGTATTGATCTTGATTGTTTCGGCTATGAGCGCATTCGGGCAGGCCGGCCCTACCGGGAACAAGGCATCATCTGATAACCCAAAGATGGATTCTGCTGCCAGCGTTGCCGATACGCGCATTGCCGCAAGTTTGGCCATATCTTGTCAGCGTCACCGCGATGTTACGGCATCTTGATATATTGCTGGAAAAGACAACAACCCAGAATAAGGAAAGACAGTTATGGGACCATTGAAAGGTTACCGTGTGGTTGAGATGGCGGGTCTGGGGCCTGTGCCATTTTGTGCCATGCTGCTTGCGGACATGGGTGCAGATGTCGTTCGTATCGATCGCGAAGGGGGTAATAATCCGCTGGGACTTAAGGTAGACATCCTGAACCGCGGCCGGCGGTCGGTGGCGCTTGACCTTAAATCCTCAGAAGGCATGACCACATGCCTGGGTCTGATTACAAAGGCAGATGCACTTATCGAAGGTTTTCGCCCAGGTGTGATGGAGCGTTTGGGTCTGGGTCCAGATGAATGTCAATCTCGCAACCCGCGTCTGGTGTATGGCCGTATGACAGGCTGGGGGCAGGAGGGCCCATTGGCTCACGCTGCCGGGCATGATATCAATTACATTGCATTAACCGGCGCATTGCATGCCATCGGCACTGACGAAGCGGTAACACCACCGCTCAATCTTGTGGGAGATTTCGGCGGAGGTGCTCTATATCTGGCATTCGGCGTAGTCTGCGCCTTGCTTGAGGCGCGCGCTTCCGGACAGGGTCAGGTGGTTGATACGGCGATGATAGATGGTGCGGCTCATCTCATGACGATGATGTATGGGCTTAAACATAACAACCAATGGAATGACGAGCGACGGAATAATCTGCTTGATGGCGGCGCACACTTTTATGGCGCTTTCGAATGCGCTGATGGAAAGTGGGTAGCCATCGGCTCAATTGAGCCTCAGTTTTATCAACTGCTGCTCGAGAGCACCGGGATTGAGGTTGACTCAGACGGTGCTACGCAGGATTCTCAGGACTGGCCCCAGATGCGACAGCGCCTGCAGGAGATTTTTCGCGCTCAGCCAAGGGCGCACTGGTGTGAGATCATGGAAGGTACCGATATTTGCTTCGCGCCGGTGCTTAGCATGACCGAGGCGCCGACGCATCCACACAACCAGGCCCGGGATGTCTTTGTAACCGAGTTCGGCGTAGTGCAACCGGCACCGACGCCGCGGTTTTCACGCACCCCTGGCGCGATTAACAAGCCCCCACCTATGGCGGGTGAACATACGTTAGAGGTTCTCAAGGAGTGGGGCCTTAAATAAATGCAGCAAATGGTGTCGAAGTATCTATGTTGCACTGCACAATAAACTCTGGTATAGACCATCAACACAAACCAATTGCCGCGGTTATTTCATGAAATAGGCGGCAGCATTAACATCAAAGGAGTCTTTCATGGTGTCTCTCAAAGGTAAACGGGCCATTATCTCTGGTGGTAGTCGTGGGATTGGCCTGGCGATCGCTAAGCGCCTTGCATCGGAAGGAGCAAGTATTGCCATACTCGCCAAAACTGCTGATCCACATCCCAAACTGCCCGGTACCATTTATACAGCGGCAGAGGAGATCGAGGAGGCGGGGGGAAAAGCATTGCCAATCCTCACCGACGTACGCAACGACGATGAGGTTAAAGCAGCCGTCAGTCAGACTGTGGAGGCGTTTGGTGGTCTTGATATCTGTATCAATAATGCCAGCGCTATTTCCCTGACGAAGACGGGAAAGACCGAGATGAAACGATTTGATCTCATGTTTGCCGTTAACGTCCGTGGCACGTTTATGCTGTCGAAAGAGTGCCTGCCTCACTTGGCCCAGGGGGACAACCCGCACATCCTCAATCTTTCGCCACCACTGGATATGCAGACCAAGTGGTTTGCCCCTTCGGTGGCATATACCATGTCGAAGTTCGGTATGAGCCAGTGCGTATTGGGAATGGCGGGCGAGTTCAAGTCTAAAGGAATTGCCGTTAACGCCCTGTGGCCACACTCTGTGATTGCAACAGCCGCGATCAGTAACGTCGTGGCGGGGAATATTGCTTTTCCTCATTGCCGCAAGCCCGATATCATGGCGGACGCGGCAGCAGTGATTCTTTCCAAAGACGCGCGAGAGTTTACCGGCCAGTTCTGTATCGACGATGTGCTGTTATCCAGTGAAGGGGTTACGGATTTCAGTGCCTACCGGGTAGATCCGGCCAAGCCGTTGTGGAGTGATTTCTTTGTACCTGACGATACACCCGAAGTTGAGCCTCTTGTGATGATGATGAACCCGGGTGCTTAGTGGGGCGAGATCACTGCCAGCCTAAGAATGCAGAGCGCTGGTGAACAGTTTTTATCGGCGAATCATTCATGAAGTGTGGTGGACTCGGGCGCATTGTGTATCTGAAGAGATAACATGTCTTTTCTGATCAGAAATGCCATCGTGGTAACTGTCGATCCCGACAGTCGTGTTATTGAGGATGGCGCTGTCTTTATCGAAGGCGATCGCATCGTGGATGTGGGTCCGACCGATTTTCTGACCGGGCGATACCCGACCGCAGAGGTCGTCATAGATGGACAAGGCAGGGCTCTACTACCCGGCTTTGTCAGTGCACACAATCACGTGGGCTATGCGGTCTTTCGTGGTCGTGCTGAGGATATTGGCTACGCACCCACGCACCGGCTGTATCTACCGATGAGTGGCGTGATCACTGATGACGAACGGCAGGTCATTGGCGCTCTGGCGGTAACCGAATTGCTCCGAGGGGGCGTCACGACCATTCTCGAAATGGAAGAGGATGCCGAACTCTTTGCGCCTTTCATCGAGAAATGCGGCATACGGGCGCTCATGGGTGTCATGGTGAATGACGTTAATCTCGAGGCGCTTGCGAGTGGGCAGACTGTCTTTGATGAAGCGGTTCGTGCAACTCAACTGGAGCAGGCGTCGGGGTTGGCCAGCCGCTGGCATGGCCGTGCCAACGGGCGGATTCAAGCCGTAATGGCGGCAACAGGTCTTTCGACTTCTTCGCCACAGTTGCTACAGGGTCTACGCGACGTCGCCGATGATATGCGCATTCCGATTTCTATCCACCTTGGGTTCGGCGAACGTGAGCTTGTCCAGAATATTCATGGTATGGCGCAGTTTGATTATGCCGCGGCTCACGGTATGTTGGGCTCGGATGTCGTCGCCGTGCATTGCTTTGAGGTCGACGATACGGAGATCGAGATCCTCGCACAGTCCGGTACGCACCTTGCCCATTGCCCACACATGAACCAGTTCCGTGGTGAGGTAGCACCGATTCAGGCAATGCGGGCCAAGGGTATGCACGTCGGCCTGGGGATTGATAATTATTTTTCGGATTACTTTGAGGTGTTGCGATCATGCCTGGCGAGTGCCCGTATTCACGCACATGATCCACAGGTACTGTGTGCACCCGAAGCGTTGGCGCTGGGGACTATTCATGCGGCACGCGTGTTGGGATTAGACAAAGAGATCGGTTCGATTGAGGTCGGAAAAAAGGCCGATCTGCAGATGGTAAATATGCACCGTCTTGGGCTTACCCCGATCAATGATCCTGTGGCAACCCTGGTCTATCATGGGCACGCAAAGGATGTAGAGATGGTTATGGTCAACGGCAAGATCGTTGTGGCTGATGGCTCAGTGCAAACGGCTGATGAGCGGGATCTGCTCAACCGGGCGGGCATTGCGGCAAATGCGGCCTGGAAACGTTTTGCCGAGCGTTATGGTGCATTTGTCGCGCCGGCACCGACCTGATCTGAATTGCAGACCGTGCTGGCGTTCAGCTCGCGGTTTCTATTGTCACGTCCGTATCGAAATCACCGGCGATGCCGTCACCGTGCATCAGCCAGTTGGGGCACTCGCGCTGAAAGGTTTCCAGCATCTGCTCGATCGGTGGTTCGGCGTACTCACCCCGATCATTCAGGTACTCCATGTGACGACGGCCCTCTAGATCAAGCGGGTGATAGATTGAGTCTTCGCGACCATTGAAGTCCAGGGGCCGAAGACGGAACTTGTGGCACAACTCGAGGTTGAACGCCGGGGTCGCTTTTACCCACTGATCCTCCAGGTAGATGGATGTGTAGCCGTGCCAGTGGAACACGTCAGTCTGCATCAGTTCGCGCATCTTTCGGGTAGAGAGGTGATTGCGCACATCTGCGTAGCCTAGGCGGGCCGGGATGCCGATGGCACGACAGCAGGCCGCCAGCAGGATGGCTTTAGAAACACACCAGCCATGACCGAGTTCCAGATTGCGCCTTGCGCTCAGACCAGCGATGGAGATATCCGCATCGTAGGGGTTGTAGCGCACCTGGTCACGTACAGCATAGTAAAGGAGCACGGCTTGTTCCATGGGGCGCGTTTCGGCCTGGATTGCCTGCCGGGTAAACCGCACTACGGCGTCATCCTGGCTTTGCACGGTTGGTCCGGGTTGTAGAAAAGGAGTCAGGTGTTCACTCATCTGTCGAATCGGTTTTGGCTTGACGATATGTCTGTGCGTGGATTGGGGTTGCGGGCTCGCCTGGGATTTTACGACCCAATATCAATCTGTGGGTAACTTGAGTTGTCTGATAACGGCATCGGCCAGTTCCCGCGCTGCCAGTGACAGGGTATCGATGCTTCGTGTGACCACATACAGCGTCGATGTTAACCGCTGCGTAATTGGCTGTGAAGTCACTCCGCCCAGTGCGACCATAGTCCTCGCGGTATAGGGGTCGACAATCGCAGGTTTCCCTGTTGTTCGTCCCAAAGAGGCCACCGCAATATTCGAAAAAGCAGACAAACTGGCCTGAGGCCAGGATAGCAGTTTTAGCCAGTTGTCCTCGGCAGACTGCAGCCGGGCAGTGTCATAGGCGACACAGTCAATTGCTTGTAATGCCTTGAGGTCAACCGGCTTGACTGTTTTTGCAAGTATGTGATCTTGGGGGAGCAGGCACACGTATTTCACTTTCTTCTGGTAGAGCACGTGTACTGATTCAGGTTTGCGGTAGACATTCACGACTGCAATATCCAGTTGCCCCATGGAAACCGCATCTACCAGGCCTGGTGAGTTGTTAACCCGCAGTGATATTTTCAGATCAGGTTTATCCCTATGGATGTCGGCGATGGCATGCGGGGTAACCTGGTAGACAAGAACGGGGGTAACCCCAATTTGAACTTCGCCATGAATACTGTTTCGGATCGCGCTGGCGGTCTCTTTGAGTCGGTCAGTACCGGTGAACAGATTTTCCACGGCATCGCCAAAACGCCTGCCCTCAACAGTTGATGCTATGCCCCGCCCGCTACGCACAAAAAGAGCAAAACCAACAGATTTCTCCAGGTCCTTTATCAGTCGGGTGACATTCGGCTGGGAAATGGACAGAGCCCGCGCAGCGCTGGTGATAGCGCCCGTGCGCAAGGTGGCACGAAACGCTTCGAGTTGTTTTAGATTCATAACTGTTTGAATATATATCAAAATTAAATGTTTCACATAAAAAACGATATTTGTTTAATGAATGAAACTAACCGATACTGGCCTTGTTAAGTCAGAATCCACAACCCGCAACCCACGACCCACAGTCCCAGGCACATTTATGGCCCGTATTGCCTACCTCAATAGTTTCCCGGCGCCCAATGCATTGGATATCTTCGCGCGCCATCCTGAGCACGAGATCATCCGCATCGATGGTGATGATCCGGTCGAACGCAACTTCGAGATACTGACACGGGCCCATGCCTATCAGTGTGTGGGTGCGCGCGATGAAGTGCCTGAAGCGCTTCGGGTTGGAGCAGAGTTTCTGGCTAGAGCACCCGAACTGCTGGTGGTGTCCGCAAGTGGCTCGGGGGTCGATGTTTTTGACCTGCCAGCGTGCACAGCGGCTGGGGTGCTTGCAGTAAACCAGGCTGGCGCCAATGCCCAATCGGTTGCTGAGCATGCGCTCACCATGATGATCACGTTGCAAAGGCACATCGGGATGGCGGATCGCGCTTTGCGTGCAGGTTGGGCGGGATCACGCCTGGAGTTTATGGGCGCCGATCTTGGGGGCAAGACTATCGGTATTGTCGGCATCGGCAATATCGGAACCAAGCTCTCCCATATCTGTGGCGCCGGGTTTGGTTGTAAGGTGCTTGCCACAGACCCCTATGTTGAGGCTCAACAGATCGAGCGCCGGGGTGCACAGGCTGTTGAATTCGATCATCTACTCACGCATGCAGACCTGGTGTCGGTGCATACCCCTTTGACGCCACAGACCAGGAATCTTTTTGATACCAATGCCTTTTCAAGGATGAAAGCGGGTGCGATATTTATCAATGCTGCCCGGGGGTCTATCCACGATGAGGATGCGTTAGCAGATGCCCTGGCGTCTGGGCACCTGGCAGGTGCAGGCCTTGATGTATGGGATAGTGAACCGCCTGCAAAAAGCCATAGGTTGCTGCAGATGCCCAATGTGGTTGCGACACCTCACGTCGCGGGCTGCACATCGGACAGTCTGGAGAACATGGCTGAGCATGCTGCAACACAGTTGTTGCAGGTATTTGCAGGTAAGGCAGCCCCGCGGCCGGTAAACCCTGAAGTATTACCGCTATTTAAAAAGCGGTTTGTAGAGATTTTCAGGGAATCGGGTCGGCCATAACGTAGATTTTCCCCAGTGAGTTAGCTCCTTGATGATTAAGCTGATCTTTTCACCCACGTTGGTTGCGAAGTTACCGCCGGCGTTGTTTTAAGCATCCTCGGTTTGTGATGACTGCGTTCTTCAACGTTGACGATTGCCGTGAGCAAGCACGTCGGCGAATGCCGCGCATGATTTTCGACGCCCTTGATGGCGCAACGGGCAACGAAACTGCAAGCAGGCGAAACAGGGCTGCATTTGAGGATGTGTGTCTTCAGGGAAGGGTGCTGGTCAATGTAGAGAGTCGGACCCTAAAAAATGTGTTTCTGGGTCATGAATGGCAGGTACCATTTGGGATTGCCCCTATGGGCATGTGCGATCTTTTCTGGCCAGGGTCCGATCAGGCAATGGCGCGCGCCGCACGTGAGCTTGGATTCCCCCTGGGGGTATCGACCATGTCCTCAACGACGCTTGAGCAGCTCTTCGATCTCGCTGGTGGCAACGCCTGGTTTCAGTTATACGCCGGGGAGTCAGATGAACTCACGCATAAGCTGGTGGAGCGTGCTGCCCGTGCAGGCTACGAAACCTTGATACTGACGGCCGATGTGCCGGCCCTGGCACCGCGCCAGCGAGATCAGCGTAACGGCTTTAAAGTCCCTTTTCGAATTGGCCCCAGGCAGTTTATCGATTTTGCCTGCCACCCGAGATGGGCCTTTTCTACGCTTAAAAATGGTAAACCCCAGCCGCGCAATGTCGGCACATCGACGATCAGCGATACAGCACCAAAAAAGCAGGCCCAGTTTCGCCGTGAGTCCGGCCGGGGACGTTTTGACTGGCATTTTTTGTCCGAACTACGGGCGATCTGGCCACATAAACTCGTGCTGAAAGGCGTGATGTGTGCACCGGATGCCCAGAAGGCAGCTGATGCCGGTGTCGATGCGATCTATGTTTCCAACCATGGGGGACGGCAACTGGATAGTGCACCAGCCGCTATTGAGATGTTGCCGCTGGTTCGAGAAGCCCTGGGTTCAGAGTTTCCCATCGTGTTCGACAGTGGTGTGCGCAGCGGTGAGGATATAGCCCGCACCCTTGCCAGTGGCGCAGATTTTGCCCTGTTGGGACGACCTTTTCTGTATGCCATGGGGGCAGGCGGTTCAGTGGGCCTTGCGCAATTGCTGAAACTATTGACGAACGATTTAAGCACAGTGATGGCGCAGCTGGGGTGTATCAATCCGGTGCAGTTGAATGATGCCGTGCGCGTCTCAGTGAGGCGATAAGGTTTTCTTTGCAATGGGTTTGAAAGGCAAAAATATGAATGAGATTGAACACATCCGCGGCGGTGCCTTGCTTGCCCGCGCTTTGCACGAGAAAGGTATTACCCAGGTTTTTACCTTGAGCGGGGGGTTTTGTAATCCAGCGCTGGAGGGTCTGGCGCAGTGCGGCATCAGCGTGATCAACTGTCCGCATGAGCAGATCGCCGGCCATCTGGCAGATGGTTATACCCGCATTACCCGCAAACCGACCGTCTGCCTCGTAGGGCCAGAGGGTTTTGCCAATGCAGTGCCAGCCATGATGGAGGCCTGGGGTGAGCGGACCCCCGTGATCTTTGTCACAGGGTCCAGTACGCTCAAGCGCCAGGGTAGTGGCGGCTTCAAAGAGATTGATGACGTAGCGATTGCCGCGCCACTGACCAAGTACAGTGCCAGCATCACTGATGGGAGCCGGATTCGAGAGTTTGTTGACCGCGCCTATAAGACAGCGCTCAGTGGTTATCCCGGCCCGGTGCATCTCAGTGTGCCGGTAGACATTATGTTCTCGTCTTTTCCCGCTGATGCACAGTTGGATGAAAGGCCTTATGCGCACGATCCAAACCCACCGCCGCGAGCCTGGCCCTGCCCAGAAGATCTGGATGCAGTAGTGAATCTGCTGCGCGAGAGCGAACATCCGGTGCTGATCGGTGGCCATGGGGTCTGGTGGTCTGGAGCCGAGACAAAGCTTGAACAGGCCGGGATCTCACTGGGAATCCCGGTGTTTAATATTCCCTATCACCAGAAACTGCTGTGCGAGACCAGTAAGGCCTACATGGGCCTTGCCGACGTGCATCAGTATGGTCCGGCCAAAACAGCACTGGCAGAAGCCGATGTCGTCGTCATGATCGGCGGGCGTCTGGATAATCAGATGAATTTCGGTAATCCACCGCTGTTCCCCCGGTCGTGTAAGCTCATATGCGTTAACGGTTCTGCTGAAGAAACCGAACTTAATCGAGCCGCAGACAAAGTGTTGCTGAGCGATCCCGGTGCATTCCTGGATGCGCTTAATGATCTTAAAGCCAGTGGTTGCTGGCAGTGCAACGACGATTGGATAGAGGCACAACGTGCCCGTCGCGGCGAATGGGTGGTCCAGACTCTGGCGGGTATGGATTCCGATACGACGTCGGGGCAGGGCGTACACCCATTGCAGCTGGCGCTGGATGTCCAGAGCGCCATGGATGCTGATGACTGGCTGGTGATTGATGGGGGCAACACCCATTTCTGGTCTGAGATCGCGGTTAATATCGCCGGGTGGCAGGGTCAGAAGTTGGGCGGTATCCTGCACCCCGGGGCATTCAGTATGCTTGGTGTGGGCGTGCCTTTTGCCGTTGCTGCCAAACTGACCCACCCCAATGCCCACGCCGTGGTTATCAGTGGCGACGGGGCTTTTCTCTCCGGTGGGCTGAGCATTGAGGCTGCCTTTCAGGAGAATGTGCCGATCACGGTCGTCATAGACAACAACGGCGGCCTGACGACAATTTCACAACAGCAGGAGCGGCTTTTTGGGCATGATCGCCATGTGGCAACGGATTTTAGGGATATTCCTTTTCACAGCCTGTTCGAGGGGCTTGGGGGTTATGGTGAACTGGTCGAAGATCCAGGTGAAGTGGCAGCCGCGGTTAAACGCGCGATAGCCAGTGGTCGTACCGCCTGCGTTAATGTCCGTACCCGGGGGGTTATCAGCCCGATTGTGGCAGCTGTGACCAGCAAACGGGATAAAGCCTCAATAGAGTAACGTCCAGGCAGCCTGGATCGTTTCATTTTTTTCAGCGAGTCATTTCTTATGCCGATTATTTCCTCCCACATCCTCGACTCCGTAAAAGGGTGCGATGCAGCAGGCATCCGGGTCAGATGTCAGCGTCTCATACCCGGTGCTGAACCCCAGGCGGTGGCCGAAGTTCGCGCGGGTGATGACGGGCGAATTGCCATCGAGATCGACACCCATAATGATGAGCCCGGAACGCGTTACGAGGTGGTGTTTTTCAGTGGAGAATATTTCGCGGTTGGCCGGCAGAGCGATGGGGTATCGGGTCTGATCAACGAAGTGGTCGTGCGTCTTGATCTATCGGATGTGTCAGAGCGCTGTCATGTGCCTATGATGATTGCGCCTCATAATCATTCGGTGTGGTGGTCCCAGTAGAACACAAGCCACAGCATGTCTTCTGGCCTTATCACCTCGCGGCGCAACCGGCGCACGCCCTATACCGATCGTGTAGAGACGTTGGGTGTCAGCGGTTACTCAATCGTTAATCACACGCTGCTACCCAAGTCGTTCCAAAGAACGTTGGAGGAGGATTACTGGCACCTTAAAGAACACGTGCAGCTGTGGGATGTCGGGTGTCAGCGACAGGTGGAGTTGCGCGGCCCGGATGCGTCCCGCCTGGCACAATGGATGACACCGCGCGATCTTCGAACAATGCAGGTAGGGCAGTGCTATTACGCACCTCTCACTGATGAGTATGCTGGCCTGTTGAATGATCCCGTGCTGATCAAACGCGCTTGTGACTGGTACTGGTTCTCTATTGCCGATTCAGATGTATTGCTTTGGGCTAAGGGGCTGGCACTGGGAATGAAGTTCGATGTTCAGGTATCCGAGCCCGATGTCTGGCCCCTGGCGGTGCAGGGCCCGCGCGCGGAAGATCTTGTTGCCAGCGTATTGGGTGACCGGATTCGCCGCATCCGCTACTTCGAGTTTTGCGAGTGTGCTTTTTCCGGGCGCGATCTCGTTGTCGCCCGTTCGGGCTACAGCAAGCAGGGCGGCTTTGAGATCTACCTCGATGACAGCACTTTGGGCAGCGCACTCTGGGATGCCCTGTGGCAGGCCGGGGCGGGTATGCAGATCGCACCGGGTTGCCCCAACCTGATTGAGCGAATCGAAGGTGGGTTGCTCTCTTATGGGAACGAGATGACCCGTCAGAACAATCCATTGGAGATCAACCTGGACCGTTTCTGTCATCTCGACGGCGAGGTCGATTACATTGGCCGTACCGCACTTGAAACCATTGCGAGCAATGGGCCTTCTCAACGCATGCGCGGAGTTCTAATCGGTGGACCACCGTGTCCGCCCTGTGGCAAGCCCTGGCCCGTCACCGTGGGCGAAACGCAGGTAGGCCAGATCACCAGTGCAACCTGGTCGCCCTCGTTTAAAGAGAATGTGGCACTGTCTTTGATACAAAAAGACTACTGGACTGCGGGTACACAGGTTACTGTGCAGTTACCAGCAGGCGATAAGGTCAAAGGCACGGTTGTGACACTGCCGTTCGATGTCCCCCGATAGCCCTCATATGTCACAATGCTGATCCATTATGGCAATGTCTTTCCGACACTCGTCAGGGTGGCGCCTACCGGCTTGGTATCAGCCAAACCGGGCGCTCTTGATTGCAGTCATATCTCTGACCATAGCCGGATGTGAATCAGACCGGGAAGAGCTTGAAGCCAGCAACAGTTGTGTATGGTGCCGCCTGAGCGGGGCTGATCTTGCTGGCGCTGATCTTGGTGGGGCAAAGTTGTGGATGAGTTTTCTGGAAGGGGCAAATCTACAAGGGGCAGACCTCAAAGGCGCTAACATCAATCGGGTGAAATTCACCAGAGCCGATTTGACCCAGGCGGATCTTTCTGGTGCGGATGCGCGCAAGGCGGTTTTTACTCAGGCGAACCTTAGCCGTGCTGATCTTTCTGGCGCAAATCTTGCCGAAGCCGTGCTTGAGGATGCCAGGGTTGCCCAGGCGAAACTCGATGGTGCATCGATGCTGATCGCAATCATGCACCGGGCAGATTTTTCTGGTGCTAGTCTGGTATCGGCCAATATTCGCCAGGCCCTGGGTCGAGGCGCGGTTTTTGCCGAGGCAGATCTTTCCCGGGCGAATCTTGAGTGGGCTGTGCTGGTGGGAGCAGACTTTCGCCAGGCAAATCTTACCGGTGCTACCCTGGAGGGTGCGGATCTTTCAGGAGCAAATTTCACCGGCGCCATCTGGATAGATGCCAGCCCGTGTTACTCTGCCAGTTGCGATGGCAGAGCCTATGTGGACTGAGGTAACGGCGTCACAAGAGCGATTTGATTCAAAAGAACAAGTTATGTCAAAACCATTATGTGTGATTGTGGGGTCTGGTGAAGGCCTGGGCCGTGCGCTGGCTGCAAAGTTTGCAACCTGTGGATTTGATCTCGCGCTGATCTCACGCTCTGAAAAAAATAGTGCCGTGGTGATAGACGCAGTCGCCCAGATTAACGGAGCATCCAGAGCCAGGTTCTTTTGTGCTGACGTGACTCAGCCCGAAACGCTCGAATTGGCAATTGGGACTATCACCCGTGAAATGGGAGAGATCGATCTGCTGATCTATAACGTCCGGGGGAGTTTTGCCGACTGCGAGCCGCTAGAACTATCCTACGATGCGCTCGAGACTGTTTACCGTCAAGAGGTGATCGGTGCATTCGCAGCAGCCAAGGCAGTTCTTCCTGGCATGATCAGCCGGTCTCGGGGCAGTATTTTCTTCTCCAGTGCCACAGCCGCACTGCGAGGTTCGGGTACGCATCCACTCTATGCTATCGGTAAGTTTGGATTGCGCGCGCTCTCACAGAGTTTGTCCAAAGCGTACGCTCGGCACGGTATTCATATCGTGCATTTCAGGCTGGATTGCGACCTGGATACGCCGATCATGCAAGAACGCTACGATCAAGAATATGATCCGACAAAGCTGGCCAGTCCTGATGCGGTTGCCCAGTCTTACTGGTTGACCTATCAACAGCCAAGATCCGCCTGGAGTAATGAGGTGGAACTCAGGCCTTATACCGAAGCCTGGACCTACTGACCCTGGCGTGGGGTCGGTTGTTTCGGGTAATTAAGGAAATAAATTGATGCCATACAAACTGTTTTATGCACCGGGCAGTGCGGCGATGGGAACCCGGGTGATGTTGGAGGAGATCGGCGCGTCATACGAATTGTTAGAAGCCACAATTGATATGGACAAGCCCCGCCCACCAGAACAGCTAGCGCTTAACCCCAACGGCTGGGTGCCGATTCTAATCTGGGGTGACAGAGCGATGTACGAGTGCGCTGCCATTACTGTGTTTCTTTGTGATCGTCATCCAGAAGCGAATCTTGCACCTGCTGTGGATGATCCTGACCGGGGTCTATACCTGCAGACTCTGGTGTATTTCTCTAATTCTGTTCAGAACGCCTTTCAACTGGATTATTATCCAGGTCGTTTTGCAGATACCCCTGCTGATGAGGCCAGTGCCCAAAGGCGTGGTATTCGGCGCCTGCGCGAGACGTGGAAGATCATTGACGATCAGATTGGCGCTAGCCTATGGGTATTAGGTGCACGCTTCAGTGCCGCAGATATTTATCTGTTTATGCTGACCACGTGGTTACGTCCATCACGAGGTCAACCATCGGTAGACGAGTTTCCTAACGTCAAGCGCATTGCTGATGCGGTTCTTTTGCGTGAGAGTGTACAGAAAGTCTACAAAGAATGGATTGCAGGCGATACTTATGGCTACTGATCTTAACTGCGATAATTTCGTTGTGGATCGAATCCCAACCCTTTTGCAAGTGTCGGGAATACAAATTCTTCGTCCGATAGTTGCTCAATAATGGCATGTGAATATGGGTGGACGCATTTTTGTGGCACAGTATCCAGTCGTATTGATCGAGGCATAACCCTGCTCAAGTGGACCCCAGACGCCCCCAACACGGTCGCAGATTGTTAACCCTATGCAATTACAACCCATCGACAATGCACCATTTGGCGCTTTTGCGTTCGGGGTTGATTGCGCGTCAATAGATAGCGTATCGATAACGGCAGTTCGCAACGCGTTGCATCATAATCAGGTTGTTGTATTTCCTGACCAAGGGCATCTGACACCGCAGCAGGAGGTCGGGTTTTATCGCGCCATATACCCCGAGGGCACCACTGTCTGGCGCGATCAGGTCTACAACCCCTGGGAAAGGTACAAGGTTGAACAGGGCAACAAGGCGGGTACCTATCAGATTCCTGACGAATCGGGTGTGCTTGTTCTGGGTAAAGGTGAGATCAGCCACTACGGCCTCAACGTGACGCTCGGTGGAGATCGCACCGCATACGGTGAAGAAGAGGGCTCACAGGTGCTGGGCGGTGGTGTACTGCAGTGGCACATCGATGGCACATTCTATGAGCATGCGCCTGGGCACTATACGCAGATGCGTTGCATTGAAGCACCTGCAGGCGAGGGCCACTGGCTGACCTTTGCCGATGAAGAAAAGGAACGTCTGTGGTGTCCGGCTGGATCGACTGCCTTTGCTAGCGGGCGCATAGCCTATGATCTAATGCGCCATGATATTCGCCAGCAGTGCCTGCACACCCAGGTGCATTATCTGCCTCGGCCGTTCGAGGTGACCTACCGGTTGGCAAACAGCGACAACGGCCTGCGGGTTGTCGACCCTGAGTCAGAGGCCCGTTTTAAAAAGGGGTGCGAACTGCCTGGCACACCTTTCGATGACCCGATGGCACAGGTCTATCCCCTGGTATGGACTTGTCCCGAAACAAAGCTGCAGGCACTGATGCCCCAACCCCGTTGCCTGTCTTGCCTTGAAACAGAAATTAACTCAAATCCTGTCTTTGTCGGCCTTACCGAGTCAAGACGCCTGGTCGAATCCTGGATGCACCCTGCGATAGCGGCAGAATATGTCTATATACACGCCTGGCAACCGGGTGATTTGGTGGTCTGGTACAACCGTTCAGTATGGCATTCAGCTACTGGCCGACTCGGCCGAGACGACCGGCGGGTCATGCACCTGACTGCGTGCAATAGCAGTGAAGTGCCCATTTGCCTGAATAACTGAAATGCTTTTTGGATCGATATAACGATGTCAGAAGACCACATACTCAGTTTTGATCTGGGAAGCCACGTGTTTGCGGTCAGTACCAAGTCTGACATGGCGCAACGCTTGTTCGACCAGGGCCTGAACTGGTGTTTTGGGTTTAATCAGGAAGAAGGACTGGCCTGCTTCAAGAAGGCATTGGATTCTGATCCGCAGTGCGCAATGTTGCATTGGGGTGTGGCTTATGCAGCAGGGCCGTTTTACAACATGCCGTGGTGTGATTTCAGCGAGCCCGAAGCGATCGACTGCACTGCATTTTGTCGCGGGCATATTGATCAGGCGTTAGCGTTGTTAAGTCGGGCGACCACACTGGAGGCCGCACTGATCAGAGCACTGGCACTGAGGGTTCAGAAATCACACCCGGTAAGCCAATGCGAGTATGACAGTTGGGACGACGCCTACGCAGACGCGATGCGCAAGGTTTATGTCAGTTTCCCTGAGCACCAGGATGTGGCGGCCCTGTTTGTCGAAGCGATGATGAGCCGTACCCCCTGGCGGATGTGGGATGTCAAAACAGGGTTGGTATCGGCGGGGGCCGATACGCATGAAGCGATCACAGTCTGTGAAAAAGCCATTGCCCTGGCCGATGCAAACGATGAGCAACAGCACCCGGCGATCTTGCATCTGCATATCCACCTGCTGGAAATGTCACCCACACCGGAGCGGGCTATGGATTCAGCTGATCGCCTGGGGGGGTTATCGCCTGATGCAGGGCATATCCACCATATGCCTGGGCATATCTATGTTCTGTGTGGCGAATATGAAAAGGCCCGGATTGCGAGTGAAGCGGCTATCCGTGTCGATCGCAAATATCTTGCCTACGCTGGACCTCATAACTATTACACAACAGCAAGGTGTCACGATCTGCATCTGATGATGTATACCTGCATGCTGCTAGGGCAGTTTGAGCCTGCCATGGCCGCTGCACAAGAGATCTGTGAAAACCTGCCCCCTGATGTGATCGATCTGAAGGGTAAGCCATTCATCGCCAGCACGATGGAGGGGTACTACGCTATGAAAATGCATGTGCTGGTACGTTTTGGCAAATGGCAGGAGATCGTAGATTCTCCAATGCCCAAAGATGCCGATCTTTATTGCGTGTCGACCTGCATGCACCATTACGCAAAAGGGATTGCCTATGCCGCGTTGAAGCGCTTTGGCGAGGCTGAAAATCAAAAGTGTCAGTTTTACGAGTCTCTTGGGCGGGTCGAACCGGGTCGGAAGTTCTTCAATAACCCGGCAGTCGAGACGTTAGGGGTGGGCGAAAAGATGCTGCTGGGAGAGTTGGAGTATCACAAAGGCAACCATGAAATTGCTTATGCACACTTGCGTGAAAGTGTGCACCGTTGTGATGATTTACATTATTCCGAGCCATGGCCCTGGATGCATCCGCCACGCCATGCTCTGGGGGCGTTGCTGATGGAGCAAGGTCACTACGCAGAAGCAGAAGAGGTGTATCGGGCAGACCTGGGGTTAAATGACAGTGTGCAACGATGCGCACAACACAAGAACAACGTCTGGGCTCTTCATGGTCTGGTTGAATGCCTAAGTCATCGTGGCGAAAATAAAGAGCGTGCTGATCTGCATATGTTATTGACGAGCGCGCTTGCCAGTACGGACGTGGCTATTACCTCTTCATGTTGTTGCCGGAAAACAGTCGTTGATATTCAGCCTACTGAGCGACCAGCCACTTGAGTCCGGGCTAAGACTCGATCGAATCATTCTCTTCGCGCATCAGTTCATCCGCCTGGATCCATTGGCGGATACTTGGGGGCGGGTCTATTGCGGGGCCGGTGTACTGAATTGCACCCAGCAGGTCAGCAGTGGGTACTGATTTCCCCCGCGTCCTGAATAAGCCGCGGGCGGTAGCGCGTGCGGCGCGGGTATTGCCGGTCAGGATGTCGTGACGAAAATACAGCCACTTGTTATCCCAACCGCAGATGCTGCTTTTTAGCGTGATCTTCTCAAGAATATGCAGCGGTCTTTCAAAGCGCACCATGACTCCACCCGCCACGGGAAACCAGCGTTGGCGAAGTACCAGCCCTGCCAGGCCGCACTGGATCATCAGATCAAAACGGCCCAGATCCATCAGTGTAAGGTAGCGTCCATTATTCATATGGGCGTTGGTGTCCAGATCATTGGGCCACACCCGCATGCTGATGCACGATGACCGCAGAGCAGGGCTCGGTCGATGTACCAGGGCTCGCCCAAGCACCCGGCTGGCACGCAGAAAGGGGTACACGGGTTTATCCGCTCAGCGGTGCGCCCACAAAGTGCTCAGAATGCATCGTCGGGGAATTCCATCATGGTGGCGCCCCCGGCCATAATCGACGCAAACAATGCGCCCGTCTGGGGCAAAATGCGCTCTACGAAAAAGCGAGCAGTAGCGATTTTGGCCTGGTAAAAGCCGGTGTCGTCACTTACCTGTTTTTCCAGTGCAACCTTGGCCATTCGCGCCCACAAAAAGGCGAGGGTAACCAGTGCAAAAAGTTTGAGATATTCACTGGAGGCCGCGCCGGCTTCATTGGGGTTCTTCAGGCCGGCTTGTGCAACCTGACCGGTGGCTAACTGTAGCCGGCCAAAGGCCTTGGCCAGCGGTAACACAAAAGGCTGCAGTTGTGCGTCCGATGTGTTGCTGTCTATCCAGGCCTGTACTGGGTGAAAAAAGCGCCGCAAATAACGCCCCATATGGGCGGGCAGTTTGCGCCCAACCAGGTCCAATGCCTGAATCCCGTTAGCGCCTTCATAAATCATAGCAATACGGGCGTCACGGGCGTACTGCTCCACGCCGTTGTCCCGGATATAGCCGTGCCCCCCGTATACCTGTACCGCCATTTGTGCCACATCGTGGCCAACTTCTGAGAGGTAGGATTTGACCAGCGGCGTGAGCAGTTGTACCAGGTCGTCGGCCTGTTTGCGTTGCTCGGCATTTTCACTGTGGTCCCGGATATCGATCTGCCGGCCAATCCAGACGGCCAGTGCCCGGGCGCCCTCGGTAAAAGCGCGCATCGTCAGTAACGTGCGTCGAATATCGGGGTGTACCAGCAAGGGATCAGCAGACTGTTCGGGATAGCGGGCGCCGGTCAGGGAGCGGCCTTGCCGGCGGTCACGTGCGTACTCCACGGCAGCCTGGTAGGCGCTCTCACCGATCCCTAAACCTTGTATTCCCACGCCGAGGCGGGCATCGTTCATCATGGTAAACATGGCCCGCATGCCTTTATGTGGTTCGCCGATCAGCCATCCGGTCGCGCTATCCAGGTTTATCTCACAGGTAGCCGATGCCTTGATGCCCATCTTGCTTTCTATCCGCGCGCACCGTATGGGGTTGCGTGCACCTGCTTCACCATCATCGGTAGGTATAAACTTGGGCACCAGGAACAAGCTGATACCTTTGATGCCCTCCGGCGCATCTGGCAAGCGCGCCAGGACCAGGTGGATGATGTTTTCCGTCAGGTCGTGCTCACCCGCCGTGATAAAGATTTTGGTACCGCTGATAGCGTAGGTGCCATCTTCATTGAGCACAGCCTTGCTGCGAATCAGCCCCAGATCGGTACCGCACTGCGGTTCAGTCAGGCACATGGTGCCTGACCAGATGCCACTGACCATCTTTGGCAGATAACAGTTCTTGATCTCATCGCTGGCAAAGGCGTTGATCGCACGATAAGCGCCACGGGTCAGTCCGATATAGGTCGCAAACGACACGTTAGCAGAACAGGCCATTTCCTCCAGCAGCACATTAAGCGCACCGGGCATTCCTTGCCCCCCGTACTTTGGATCACAGGGCAGGCCGATCCAGCCGCCTTGTGCGTACTCTCGATAGACCTCAGCGAATCCGGGCGGGGTCGTGACTTCTCCATCCTGATACTGGCAACCATGGGTATCGCCGCTCTGGTTCAAAGGGAAGAGCTCGTTCTCAGCCAGCCGTGCGGCTTCTTCCAGAACAGGATCGATGAGGTCTGCAGTGGCATCTTCACAGCCGGGCAGGGCGGTGATTTCGTTAGGGTCAAAAAGCTCGTTATAGACGAACTGCATGTCGCGCAATGGCGCGGTATAACTGGGCATAGTCTTCTCTCTGTTGGTTCAGTTGCGCAGGGGCTTGCCGGTCTCAAGCATGTGCTCGATGCGGTCCAGGGTCTGCGGGGTGCGCAGCAGGCTGACAATAGCGCTGCGCTCCAGGGTCAGCAGTTTGTCCTCAGTCAGAGTCTCGGTGGGATCTACCTTGCCTCCTGCCAGTACATGGGCCAGTTTCTTGCCGACGGTGACGTCATGCGCGGTGGCTTTTCCGGCACGTTGGAAATCGTTCAGCACCAGCGTCATGGCGGCTTCTCCACTAGGACCAGGCAAAGTGAGTTCGCGAGCCTCTGGCGGTGCATAATCTTGTGCCATCATGAGCGCCCGATCTTTTGCGCTGGCCAGCAGGCGGTCACGATTCATAACAATGCCGTCGCTTGGTCTGAGGTAGAGCAAAGATCTTGCCTCCTCGGCGGATTTCGCGACTGTTGCCGTGGCTACGGTCTCAAATACTTTACTCACTGCGGGCATAGGTCCCTTGGGGTGTCTCGGGTTCTCGCTCCAGCGCAGTAGCATTTCCTTGCAGCCACCCCAGGCAGGTACCAGGCCCACACCGACTTCAACCAATCCCATGTAGGTCTCGGCGTGGGCTTCTATGGCATCGCAATGCAACAGCACTTCACAGCCTCCGCCAAGGGCCATGCCCGAGGGCGCACCCACAACGGGGAAGGGTGCAAATTTGAGTGCTTTGTAGATATCCTGGCCCTGCTTTACCGACTCGGTAATCTTGGGCCAGGCAGCGATGTTGGCGGCAAAGAGACCTAGTCCGACGTTGGCCCCCACCGAGAAATTGGCGCCTTCGTTATGAATCACCAATGCCCGGTAGCCCTGGGTCGGGATGATCTTGAGTGCCTTGGCGGCCATGGCCATGATGCCCTCATCGACGGCATTCATCTTCGAGTGAAACTCCAGGCACAGTACCTTATCGCCAATGTCCCACAGGCTGGCAGAGCGGTTGCTTTCCACCTGCTTTGAGGCGCGTTTGATGTCGGAGAGCAGCAGTACACCCTCCGCGCGGGACACATCGTGATAGCTACCATCAGTGCCAAAGTGCTGAAGCGCTCCGTTTTCTATACGGTAAAAACTGCCTTCACCCACCTGCTGCAGCAGGGGAGGCACCGCCATGCCTTGTTCGGCCAGTTTTTCGGCAAACCAGCTTGCGCCCAGCTTGTCGATCAGTTCGAATGGCCCCCATTTCCAGGCGTAACCGTTCTTCATGGCCTCGTCTACTGCGTAGATGTCATCAGCAATCTGGGGCACCAGCGCAGCGGCGTAACTCAAGGTGTGTGAAAGGACCCGCCAGGCATATTGGCCACCGCGGTCTGGGTGTTCTACCAGTGCACGTAGTCCCGCGCGTGCCGCCTCGACACTGGCAAGGGCGGGTCTGTCAGCGGGGTGATACTCATTGGTCTGAAGATTCAGCGCTTCCTTGATTTTTTTGTCGCCGGTTCGATTCAGGCGGTAAAAGCCCCCTTTTCCCTTACGGCCGGTATAACCGTTGGCAATCATTTTTTCAATAAAGGGGCTGGGGCGATGGATATCCCGGTACATGTCATCTTCAGGCAAGGTCGACAGCATGGAGCGTTCGACATGCGGCTGCAGGTCGATGCCGACAAGATCCAGCAGGCCGAATATTCCGGTTTTGGGAATGCCCATGGGTTTACCGATCACCGAATCAGCCTCTTCTACAGTGAGGTTGTCCTCAAACGCAAAGCGTACCGCAACGCCCATCCAAAGAATTCCAATCCGGTTGGCGATGAAGCCGGGTGTGTCCTTGCAGTCCACGACTGATTTGCCCAGCATGCGATCACCGAAATCGCGCAGCGTCGTAATGACCTCACTGCGTGTATCAGGCCCCGCAACCAGCTCCAGCAGGCGCATGTAGCGCGGTGGGTTAAAGAAGTGGGTGACGGCGAAGTGCTGGCGAAAATCATCCGGCATGCCCTCGACCAGGTTGGCAAGTGGAATGGTCGAGGTGTTGGAAGTGACAATGCAGTCAGCTTTGCGGTACTGGTCAATCTTGCGATACAGCGCCTGCTTGATCTCTAGGTTCTCGATGACCACCTCGACCACGAGGTCACACTCGGCTAGCCATTCCAGATGATCCTCCACATTGCCGGGCTGGATACGCTTGGCATTGCGAGGGTGCATCAGCGGGGCAGGATTGGTTTTGAGCATTCGTTGGATCGCACCTTTTGCGACAGTGTCGCGATCAGATCCATCTTTAGGCACGATGTCGAGCAAGAGTACATCCAAGCCAGCATTGGCTGCCTGGGCGGCTATGCCCGAGCCCATCACTCCTGAGCCGATAACGGCCACTTTTTTTATCGATAACATCTAAGCCGCCTCGAGTACGGTGGCGATACCCTGGCCCCCACCGATGCACTGGGTTGAAAGCGCATAGCGGCCACCTTCCCTTTGCAGCACCTGTGCAGCCTTGCCTGTAATGCGTGCCCCGGTTGCGCCCAGAGGGTGACCGATTGCGATAGCCCCGCCATCCAGGTTGACCTTGCTGGCATCCAGTTCTAAATCGCGGATTGAGGCGATAGATTGAGTTGCGAAGGCTTCGTTGATTTCGATGACATCCAGGTCAGTTGCGCTGATGCCGGCACGTTCCAGCGCTTTACGTGAGGAGAATATGGGTCCCAAACCCATGGTTTCGGGCTTGCAGCCAGATACCGCGAAACTGGCAATACGGGCCATGGCGGTAAGCCCGTTCGTTTTGGCATATTCGGCTGAGCAGACCAGAGTTGCCGCAGCGCCGTCTGTTAGTGGGGAGGCCGTGCCTGCTGTCACGGTACCGTTCTCATCGAAGGCAAGCTTGAGGCCTGCGAGTCCTTCAAGGTTGGTGGTTGGGCGCAGACAGCCGTCAGCATCGATAGTGGCACCGTTAGCCGGGATTGGTACGATCTCATCAGCCAGTCGACCTTGTGATTGTGCGTCGCCGGCTTTTTGCTGGCTGGCGACGGCGAAGACTTCCTGTTCTTCCCGGCTGATCTGGTACTCACGGCCCACGTTCTCAGCAGTCTCACCCATGGACATATAGGCCGCGGGCATGCTTTCGCACAGGGCAGGATTGGGCATGGGGTTAAAGCCGGACATGGGTACACGGCTCATTGATTCGACCCCGGCACAGATGAAAGCATCCCCGGCGCCCATCTGGATAGCACCGGCAGCCATGTGGATGGCCTGCATGGATGAGCCACAGAAGCGGTTCACGGTAGTGCCGGCGACCGAAATGGGCAGGCCAGCCATGAGCACTACCAGCCTGGCCATGTTGAAACCCTGTTCGCCCTCGGGAAAGGCGCAACCCAGGATCAGATCCTCGATGTCATCCGGGTTAACCCCGGTACGGTCGATCAGGCCCTTAACCACGTGGGCAGCGAGATCATCTGGGCGTACTTTGGCGAGGTTGCCTTTAGTGGCCAAGTGAAAAGGCGACCGGGCGTAGCCGGCGATGACGATGTCTTTCATTCAAAAGCTCCTTTGAAAATCAATAAAGTTCTATCGGTAATCCGGTGTTCAACGACGTGAAGCGTCAAGCACGCGCAGCGACCCGGACTGGCTCTTCATCAAGCGCGATCAGCGCCTGTTTCCGTACGCTGGTGAGTTCTTTTAATACGGCGTCAAGATCCATTTTTTGTGCCTCCAGTGCCGCAATACGGTTACTGACTTTGTCCAGCAGCAGCAGAATCTGATCACGTTGAGTTGGGTCAGCATCGTACAGATCAAGGTACTCACCGATATCAGTCAGACTGAAGCCCAGGCGTTTGCCCCGCAGGATGAGTTGCAGACGGCCCCGCTCCCGGTGGGTATAAACCCGGGTAGTGCCGGCCCGGCCTGGGTTCAGCAAGCCTTTGGTTTCGTAGAAACGAATCGCCCGCGGGGTAATTCCAAGCTCACGAGCGAGCTCGGTTACCGTCAGCATCTCGCCGACTGCTGCATTCATGATGCGTCAGTTCCATGCTGTTTTTCAGACTCCTCGGCTACCAGTTCTTTTTTCGAGAGCTTGCCGATGATGGTCTTGGGCAGCTCGAGCCGGAACTCTATCTTTGATGGCATCTCGATTTTAGAGAGCTTGTCCTCGAGGAAGGTTTTCATCTCATCCTCTGTGATTTTTTCTCCGTCTTTGAGTTTGACAAAGGCTTTGGGGCTTTGTCCGCGGTAGTCATCATCGATACCGATCACGGTAACTTCGGCTACTGCCGGGTGCAGGTAAATCGCTTCTTCGATCATTCTCGGGTAGACGTTGTAGCCACTGCATAGGATCAGATCTTTGAGCCGATCGACCAGGAAGAAGTGACCGTCTTCATCCATGTAGCCCACATCACCGGTGCGAAACCAGCCATCTCGTAAGCTGTCGGCTGTTTCTTCCGGGCGATTCAGATAACCCTTCATCACCTGTGGTCCTTTTATCCATACCTCCCCCCGTTCGCCTGTCGACAGGGCATCATGAGGTGCCTCAAGATCATGGATCGAGATCTCGGTTTGTGGCATTACCTGGCCGATGGAGCCGGGTTTGTTGATATCTTTCATCGCATTGCAGGTAGCGACTGGGGCGGTCTCACTCAGGCCGTAGCCTTCAACCAGTCGACACCCGGTTAAACGCTCAAAGGTCTCTTTTACCTCGAGTGGTAGCGGGGCACCTCCGGAAATACAGTAGCGCACCGTAGACAGGTCGTACTTTGAGAGGTCGGGGGACTGATTGATAGCGGCGTAGATCGTGGGTACCGCCGGGAAGATCGTCGGTTTCTTCTTATGAATGGTCTTCAGCGTCTGATCCAGTTCATAGCGGGGCAGCAGGATCATCTGTGCGCCGGCCGCTACCGCAAAATTCATTACCGCGGTCATAGCGAAGACGTGAAAAAACGGCAGGATTCCGAGTACCTTCTCCTCTCCGGGGTTAAGGTCCACGTACCACAGCAGCATCTGCGAGACGTTGGCAGAAAGGTTACCCTGTGTCAGCATTGCCCCTTTGGGCCGTCCCGTGGTGCCGCCGGTGTATTGCAGCACCGCGATGTCGTTATCCAGATCCACATTAACCAGGCTCGGATCACCATCGTTATTGAGCAGCGTCGGAAAATACACAATCGCCTCACTGGGCTCGATGTTGGCAATCTCTTTGCGTTTAAGCAGGCGAAACAGCACGCTTTTGACTTTAGGCAATATGTCAGCCATGGGACAGACAATGATCTTCTTGAGGCTTTCTGTCTGTGACAACATTGCCGCTACTTTTGAATAGAGCAGTTCAAGATCCATGGTGATCATGATTTCAGTTGCGCTGTCATCAATCTGGAAAGCCAGTTCGCGCTCAACATATAACGGGTTGTAATTAACGACGGTTGCACCAGCGTGTAACGCGCCGTAGTAACAGATCACCGAATAAGGCGTGTTCGGCAGGCACAGGCCAACACGAGTTCCCTGGGTCACGCCCAACAATTGCAGGCCTTTGGCGGTGCGGTTCACTTGCTCCAGCAGTTCGCCATAGGTCAGGCAGTAATCGAGAAAATCAATCGCGATCTGGTCGCGACAGCGCTTTGCCGTTTGCTCCAAAGTGTCGTATAGCGGGCGGCGCTCGATGCTGGCATTCCAGCCTATGCCTTGGGGGTAATTGCTGTGCCAAGGCTGAGTTTGGGTTTCCATGATGATGCCCTCCTTTATTTAAGTACGGCTCCTGCAGAGCCTTAGGTAACTCCTGCTATAGGGAGTGTTGATTTTGGTGTCCGATCGGATTTGCAGGTGAGACACGGAACTAACGTTAACGTTAACTATATTACGCCTACGTAAACCTAAGAGTCAACCATTTATAAATTATTGATAAATAACCTAAAAAATATACTATCGCATCTGAATCGGATTCATACGGGTGGTGAGCCTGAATTTTGTGAGCACCTGGCTGCGGTCCCTGAAAAGCGCACAGGGCCCGGCGTGCGACAGAGCATGAGAAACACCCGGCTTTGGCATTGATGAGAGGAAAAAGATTGCACGGCGCTATTCAGGTGACCTGCGGGCCTGCATGAGTCGTGGGCGGCCCGTGTTCTTTTATGTATTTGACCGGACTGACTGCCCGCGTGGCCGCTAAGCCGCGCCTCGTTTGGTGGGAAAAAACCCACAAATAAAGTGTTTGTGCGTTTTAACTCAGGCGTGAGATTATCCGTGCCTTATTGAAATCAGGTTTTAGATGTTGGGCGCGGGTAGGTTGGCGCGTGCAAGTAGAAAGTGGAGGATTTATGCCAGGCTTAAGATCAGACGTAGACCCACAGGGCCTTCTTGAATATTCGGTGGTCTACACCGATCGCGCACTGAATCACATGTCACAGTCCTTTCAGGGCGTGATGAACGATATCTCTTCAATGTTGAAGCAGGTGTATAACGCAGATGCGGCCATCGTAGTTCCCGGCAGCGGCACCTTTGGCATGGAAGCTGTGGCGCGGCAGTTTGCGACAGGCAAAAAATGTCTGGTGGTACGCAACGGCTGGTTCAGTTTTCGTTGGACCCAGATCTTTGAAATGGGAGATATTCCTGCAAGCCATAGCGTGCACAAGGCGCGACCCGTTGAACTTGGACAGCATCCCGCGTATGCGCCAGCGCCCATCGATGAAGTTGTGGCCGCTATACATGAAGAAAAACCAGATCTGGTTTTTGCGCCCCATGTGGAGACCTCAGCAGGCATGATTCTGCCGGATGGTTATATTAAAGCGCTCTCAGATGCGGTCCATGAACACGGCGGCATGATGGTGCTCGATTGCATTGCCTCGGGCACCTCATGGGTAGATATGCCGGCCTGGGGTGTGGATGTGCTGATCAGCGCACCACAGAAAGGTTGGAGTGGTACTCCCTGTGCGGGGTTTGTGATGCTGAGTGTGCTCGCTAGCGAACGTTTGCAGGACACTACCAGTAGCAGTTTTGCCTGTGACCTGAAGAAATGGCGCGACATTATGGCCGCTTACGAAGGGGGCGGACATGCCTACCATGCCACCATGCCAACGGATGGCCTGAAGGCGCTGGTCCGGGTAATGCGCGAGACCCAGGAGATGGGGTTTGCCCACGCGCGTACGGCGCAGGAAGAGTTGGGTACGAAGGTTCGTGAGTTACTGTCCAGTCATGGTATTAAAAGCCTTGCGGCTCCGGGTTTCCAGGCTCCCAGTGTGGTCGTCTGTTACACAGATCATGCCGGTATGCACAGCGGTAAAAAGTTTGCCGAGCTCGGTATGCAGATTGCGGCAGGTGTGCCCCTGCAATGCGATGAAGCAGAGGATTTTCAGACATTTCGTATTGGACTATTTGGCCTCGATAAACTGCAGAATATCGACAGAACAGTGGCCTCGCTCGCCGATACGCTTAAGAAGATGTCGCTTGAAGTTGTGGCCTGATTACAGGCCATCAATTTGCGCGATGCCAATGGCGCTTTCACCGGCGCCACTGTATAAAAGATAGATCTTCCCGTCTTCAGTAAAGATCCCAGGGTCACGCAGTTCGCAAAGGCGCGAATCTGCTGTGCCCACCACTGACAGGGTGGGGGGTAGGTCTGCACCCTCCCAGCTAAGTTCAGGACTCAGGATGACCTGTGGCTGGGAGAATTCCCAGTTGTCCCAGTCATCGTGCAGTTTGCACTGGCTGTGGTAGATGCGCTCGGGACAATCTCCAGTGCAGGAGAAAAAGAGGTGCAGCACATTATCCTGACACCCAAGCGCGGGATGGCGTAATTTGATATTGGTGTCATCTTCAAATAGGCGCATGGCGGGCCCAGGTTCACGTTGCGTCTCAAAGGGACCACGCCAGGTACGCGAACGCAAAAAGATCCCCCGCCAGGTGACGGCATAGATCCATGACTCATAATGCAACACCCGAAAGTAGGGTGGACCCAATAGTCTTTCCTTCGGCGTAAAGGACAGTCCATTATCTGAGTAAGCCACACGGGTCATCTGGTCGCCGTTAGATAACAGGCCGTGGTAGTACATGTGAATCTGGCGCCGCGATTCGTCGATATGCACATCCGGGGAGGCAACGTGGGCATACAGGTATCCACCGGGCAGGATATTGGCCCAACTTGGGCGCTGTTCAGGTGGGGGTTCCGCGGGGTCCGTGGCGGCGAACAGCGATTGCGATACATCGAGTACTCCCGGGGTATGTATGGTCCATGGGCCGGTAAGCGCATCGGCGTAGGCCAGGCGAATGAAAGTCCCTTTGTGATGCGCGAAATAAAGGTAGTAGTGGCCCAGAGGCTGCTCCACCCAGTCGGGCACGCGGATTAGGCTGGGTCCGTTAATGTTAGACCCGATCCGCTCGTCCATAGCAGGATGTATGAGGGGTTCATCTACGAGTCGGGTTGCGGTGATTGGCATGATAAAGCCCGGGGTGGCATGAAGGATTAACACCTGACCGGAGGGATTCTGCCCAATTCAGGTGGGCCTGGCTATGTCGTTCATTGCGCGAATCCGGGCAGGGCGAGGGGTCTGACAATGACCCGGAGCTTTGAAAGCGCCAGTATTTTAGAAGTTCTCAGTCGTTCGAAACAGATGCATAATGCCGCCTATGCTAAGCGAACGACAGCGAGAATATCGGCGGGAATACCGTTCGCGGATAGACAGTTGGTACAACGGTCCGGTGCATGTGCTCCTGATATATGCCATCGGCCTCACCGCGTTGTGGCTGTACGTCCAGCATTTGGACAATGTGCATTGGTGGGAGTGGCTGTCAGTCCCGGGTTTTCTTCTCGCCTGCAATATATTTGAGTGGTATCTGCACCTGAAGATCATGCATCGGCCACAACAATCCAAAGCGTTGCGGGCTATCTATAATCGTCATACGTTACAGCACCACCAGTTCTTTACGGATTCTGAAATGCGTTTTCGCGACCAGAAAGACTGGCGGGTCACGTTCTTTCCGCCTTATGCGCTGGTCGTATTTATTCTGATCTCCATACCCGGGGCGGTGCTTTTCTATTTTGTGCTGACACCTAACATCGGTTGGCTGTTTATCTGTACGACCACCGGCATATATCTTATTTATGAGTTTATGCATTTTTGCTGCCACATTAACGAGAGCGGGTTTGTGCAGCATATGCCTCTGGTGAATACACTGCGTCGCCACCATACAGCGCACCACCATTCACGGCTGATGATGGAAAAGAACATGAACCTGACTTTTCCGATTGCAGACTGGATGTTCGGTACTTCAGATCTGGACCGGGGACTGTTGGGGCATCTCTTTAACGGGTATAGCGAACACCACCTCAAAACTGATCTGCGTGGCCGCGCTCAGCGCCCTGATCGGGTTGCCACAGGACCTATCACTGGCTGATCCCAGGCGCCTATGCCGACTCATATCAAAATCATTGTCTCGGCCATTACGCTTGTGGTTGGTGGGGTGTTTTACTTTGCTGAAAGCCATTATGGTGAAACAACCCTTGGCTGGATCGGGGCAGGGTTATCCGTGTTTATGGTGATGGCCATGTGGCTGTTTCGTGAACCTGGCCGGCGACGCTGAACTTCACCCGATGAAATACTATGAGGGGCGTCGAACAATCGACGGCATCAGGGTCACCGTGGATGGCGTGCCACTTGATCCACGTTATGACCTTAAGGCGTTTACCGGACTGGGATTCGAGTGGTCCTACGAGGGCGACGCACCACAACAGTTATCTTTGGCGCTGATTGCAGATGCTGTTGGTGCAGATCCGGCCCTGCAGTGGTCAGAGCAGTTTATGACCAGCGTGGTCGTATGCTTTGATAACGACTGGCAGCTGACCGGAGACGAGATCCAAAATGCCCTGAGATCTTTTGGTGCTTCGCTTACGCTTACCTGATTAAACTCCTGCGCGAACAAAACTCCCGAGTCCGGCAATATTAAGAAAGGTGCATACTTGAAAGTTCAGATCAGACGTAAAAAGTATTTAAGATTTCTTAAAAGAATCTGGTTTATTTAATTTTCATCATTGTCTGCGATTCTTCTGGGCAGTCAACTTTTCACAAAAACCTTTTTCAAAGAGCAATGGACAAAAAAGAACTTATTCACATGGTTTATCGGGGACCCCATGCAGGCTCTGCGTCAACGGTCAGAATCTTTCGCCGGGGGATCGAGCAGTCTCCCTATGCGGAAAAATGGGTTACCGATGACACCATGTACTCGGTGTATGCAGGTCGTTTGTCCGCGGTAGGTACAGATCAGGATGACCCCCTGGATAAGTACTGGAAACTGCGGCGTAATATCATGCTCTACGATATTCCGGAGCGGCCGATCGAGATCCGCGGTAAAGATGCGGTCCGTCTTCTTGAAAAAGCTTTCACCCGTAGGATCAGTGATCTGAAAGTCTGGCGGGCACGTTACGGCATTATCTGTGCCCCCCATGGTGGGCTGGTGATGGATGGTGTGCTCATCCGGCTTGCTGAAGATCACTTCTGGTACGTCGAAGCCAACGGGGATACTGCAAAATGGTTTTTGGCTTTATCTGATGGCATGAGTGTCAGTATCAGCGACCCGAAGTCAAGAGTGCTTCAGGTCCAGGGGCCCAACTCGCTGAAGTTTCTTGATGCCGTAGCACCGGGGCAGATGCCGGAGAATTTTGGCTACTTTCACGCCGGCATGTTTGATATTGGTGGCCAGAGTGTGGTGGTGTCTCGCACCGGATGGACCGGGGAACTGGGTATAGAGATTTATGGCCATGCCCAGCTCGATCATTCGGCACTGTGGGACTACCTTTTCAAGATAGGCAAGGATTTTGAGCTTGAGCGTTCGGGCAGCGCTTCACTGGGGTTGCGGCGTATTGAGGCGGGTATTCTCGATTACCAGTCCGATATAGATCTCACCATGACACCTTACGCCGCCGGCCTGGGGGATTTTGTAGATTTATCCAAGGATGATTTTGTCGGTCGCCACGCGCTTGAGCAGGCAGATAAATCACGGCGTCTTTATGGCTATGTCAGCGAGGGTGCCATGGTCAGTTCTGGCCTGGAGATTTTTGAAGGGCGCGCGCGTGTGGGGGCGACCAAGAGTAGCGGTTGGTCACCGACCTTAAAGAAAGGCATCGGTTACGTGGTCTTCGATCATCCCGCGGGCGAGGATGACGACTGGTTGGGCAAGACGCTCGCATTTTGTGACTCAAATGGCGAGCGTTGTGACTGCGTGATCGTCAACCCTCCATTTTTTGATAACGAGAAAAAGATTCCCAGGGGTTTGTCGAATGGCGGGCTTTCCTGAAGAGGGCATACCGTTAAGTCGGTGTCAGTGCAGGGATCTGATCGGTTGTCTGGGCTGTTAATTCGCAGGCAGCACAAGGATGTCGGTCACAAAGGTGCCTCATGGGCTAAACTTGTCTGAAGGGAGAACAAAAATCATGAGCACGGAAGACCGCATACGTAGCCTCTTTGAACTTGAGGGTAAGGTGGCGCTGATCACCGGTGCCAGCAAGGGTATTGGTGAGGCTATGGCGAGAGGTCTTGGCGAGTTTGGCGCCAAGGTGGTCGTCAGTAGTCGTAAGGTCGATGCCGTTGAACAGGTAGCCGAATCATTCAGGGCAGAGGGGTTTGAGGCGACCGCGCTCGCAGCCAATATGGGCCGCATGGAAGATATCGAAGTACTGGTGGATCAGGTAGTACGTGTTTATGGCGGCCTGGATATCATTATCAATAACGCTGCAACCAATCCGGTCTACGGCCCGATACAGCAGACCGATGAACGCGCGTTTGACAAAATCATAGACGTCAACCTCAAGGGCCCATTTGCGCTATGCAATAAGGCCTACCCGGTTCTGAAAGACCGCGGTGG